>UEXT01000671.1_pt1 | contig 33989 bp, 33 predicted proteins | sample 4301081 | NCBI WGS metagenome assembly UEXT01 (sample SAMEA4773177, study PRJEB27434) | metagenome | biome: 2259; feature: agricultural soil; material: soil | place: USA | collected 2014-09 | depth 0.25 m
GTCGGGGCGAGCCGATTTGAACGGCCGACCACTCGCACCCCAAGCGAGTACGCTACCGGGCTGCGCCACGCCCCGACACTGTTTCCAATGCTTCGTCGTTGATTGCATTGTCCTCTTGAACACGACCGGAATGCAACTCTCGAACTGGGGATATGACGGTGTGCCGCTCACACCGAATGGGACTCCAACATCTTGAGTATGGCCTGCAGATGCCCGCGAAGCCGTTGTGCCAACTCTTTGGGGCGAACCCGTTGCCCCGTGGTCCGGCCGCGTCGGGCCCAGTACCGCTTCACCCCTGCTAGCGTATGGCCCTCATCATAGAGCATTCGTTTGATTTCCAAAACCGTCTCGATATCGCGGCGAACGTACAATCGCTGATTGCCGCGACTTTTCTTCGGTTTCAGGAACGGGAATTCCGATTCCCAGAACCGGAGCACATAAGCTGGAAGCTTTGTGATTTGACTTACTTCACCGATCTTATAAAAGACTTTACTACCCAGCCGGGGTTCATTCCCCATGACCGGTCCTCGCGGTGGGATCAGCCCTTTAGGCGATGGAGTTATGAATTGACGTACTTCTTGAACACCTGACTTGGGCGGAAGGTGACTACGCGGCGGGGAGTGATCCCAATCTCTTCACCGGTCCGAGGATTTCTGCCCTTTCTCGCACCCTTGCTGCGCACCACAAAATTGCCGAACCCCGCGATCTTCACCGATTCCCCCTTCTTTAACACCGACTTGAGCATGTTCAGGACGAGCTCGACGATGTCTGCTGCTTCGTTCTTCGAGATGCCGACCTGCTTATAAATTTCGTTTGCGATATCCGCCTTTCTCATGCTCCCTCCCTACATCAGCCAACTCGAAGTATTCGGTAACTTGACTTCGCATCGCCCCAGCAAGAGCTGGTTTCCCCATAAGTTACGTGAGGTTATGCGGCCTGTCAAGGAGAAAGATCAGCTGAGGTGATTCCCTTATTTGCAGTCTCTGGATAGCAACTTGTATTCGATACTGTCAGCCAAGGCCTGCCAGCTTGCTTCAATGATGTTTCCCGAGACCCCAACAGTAGCCCATTTATCCTTGTGGTCACCCGATTCGATCAAAACCCGGACTTTGGATTCGGTTCCACGATTGGCAGAGAGCACGCGGACCTTATAATCCAACAGCTTCACCTCCCTTAGTTCGGGATAAAACTTCTCAAGAGCTTTCCGGAGCGCGTGGTCCAAGGCATTGACGGGGCCAGCTCCAACAGCTGCTGCGCGCTCCACCACATCACCAACCTTTACCATCACGGTGGCTTCTGAGAATGAGGTTCCATGATCTTGTTTTTTTTCAACAATCACACGGAACCCTAACAACTCGAACGATGGGATATGGGTTCCCATTGCCTCCCGCATGAGTAGTTCGAACGACCCTTCGGCACCTTCGAACTGATATCCTTCACTCTCCCTTTCTTTCAGAGTGTTGATGAGTTCCTGGACTTTCGCGTCCTCCTTATTCAGCTTGATCCCGAAAGCCTCCACTTTCTCGAGCAACGCACTCCGGCCGGCATAATCAGACACCAGCACACGCTGGCGATTGCCTACCATAGTCGGCATGACATGTTCGTACGTTGCCGGATTCTTCAATACCGCATGTATATGGACGCCACCCTTGTGAGCGAAGGCGGAGTCTCCCACATAGGGCTGATGTTTGTTGGGCATGAGGTTCGCGATTTCCGTAACAAAGCCTGACACCTCTTTCAAGTGATTCAATCGATCACCCAATGCCTGACGTTTCATCTTCAATTGGAGATTCGGAATGATCGAACATAAATTTGCATTGCCACAGCGCTCCCCGATCCCGTTGATAGTGCCTTGCACCTGCACGACACCGGTCTCGATGGCAACTAATGAATTTGCCACTGCCATCTCGCAGTCATTGTGCGCATGAATCCCTAGAGGTACCGAACACTCTTTCCGAACCTCATCACAGATTCTTCTCACTTCCCACGGCATGGTCCCGCCGTTCGTGTCGCAGAGAATCACGCGTTCGGCTCCTGCCGAAACCGCCTTGCGAATCGTCTTGAGCGCATATTCGGGATTGGTCTTGTATCCATCGAAAAAATGCTCGGCGTCATAAAACACTCGCCGATTCTTAGATCGCACGTATGCTATGGAATCGCCGATGAGGTCAAGATTTTTCGCTAACGAAATACACAGTGCGTCGGTGACGTGGAGCGACCAGGTCTTCCCAAAGAGGGTGATGATCTTGGTCTCGGCATCCAGGAGCGCCTGAAGATTGGGATCATAGTGTACCGAATGGTTGGCCTTCCTCGTCGAGCCAAATGCGATCACCGTGGCCTGATGCAACGGAACGGCCTTGATCATCCTGAAGAATTCGATGTCTTTGGGGTTGGCTCCAGGCCATCCGCCTTCGATGAAATGGACGCCGAGTTCGTCCAACCGCTTCGCGACTCGCACCTTGTCTTCTGCAGAGAAGGACACATCTTCCGCCTGGGCTCCGTCACGCAACGTCGTGTCATAGATCTCCAAGGCAGCGGATCGGACCGGTCGAACTTGTACCTCCGGAACTGTAAATTGCGGACGTCGATGCAATCGCTGTTTGGTGACGTTCTTGGCCATGAGGAAAGCAGAGTAACAGGAGAAGGGAGGGCCTGTCGAGACTCTCGTCGGCAGGGGGCCTAGCGCTTCCCAGCCGAGTTCTGGTCAAGCCCAAACGCCGAGTGGAGCGAGCGCATGGCCAGTTCCAAGTATTTCTCGTCAATCACACAGGAAATCTTGATCTCCGAGGTGCTGATCATCATGATGTTGATTCCCTCCCGCGACAGGACCTCGAACATCTTGGCCGCAACCCCCGAATGGGACCGCATGCCGACCCCAACCAAGGATACTTTGGCAATAGCTTCGGTCACCGAGACAGACTTCGCGTCAATATACTTGGCCACAGACTGGATCAACGGCACCGCTTTCTTCAGGTCGGCCCGTGGAATCGTAAATGAGATGTCCGTCATCCCAGCTTGACTGACGTTCTGAATGATCATGTCGACCAGGATGTTCGCCTGTGCCACCGATCCAAAAATCCGTGCGGCGATCCCGGGCTTGTCCGGGACTCCGACGATTGTCACCTTGGCTTGGTTCCGATCGCCGGTTACACCCGAAACGGCCACATCTTCCATCCCGGCATCTTCGCGTGTCACGAGCGTCCCCTTTCCTTCCTTAAAGCTAGAATTGACCTCGACCGGCACGTTGAATTTCGCCGCAAATTCCACCGATCTGCTCTGCAACACCTTTGCGCCTAAACTCGCCATCTCAAGCATCTCTTCGTAGGAAATTTTTTCGATCCGACCGGCCGCGGGCACGATATTCGGATCGGAGGTATAGACTCCGTCCACATCGGTGTAAATGATGCATCGCTCGGCCCTAAGTGCTGCAGCCAGGGCGACGGCAGTAAGGTCCGATCCACCTCGTCCAAGCGTCGTCACATCCGATTCTTCGTTGATCCCCTGAAAGCCTGCAACAATCGGGATGGTACCCTTGGTCAACGCCTCGCGAATGCGATCTGCTTTCACGCGTGTAATGCGTGCCTTGGTATGCGCATTGTCGGTCATGATCCCAACTTGACGCCCGGTATAGGAACGGGCGTGCAGCCCACGACGCCGCAACTCCATCGCCAATAACGCAATCGTGACCCGTTCACCGGTAGAGAGCAACATGTCGAGCTCTCGATCGTCAGGCAGCGACGTCACCTCGTGGGCGAGTTTGAGCAATCGATCTGTCTCGCCGCTCATGGCAGAAAGCACGACGACAACGAGGTGCCCTTCCTTGTGCGCCTTCTCCACGCAATCAGCCACACGGCGAATGCGTTCGATGGTGCCGACCGATGTCCCTCCGTATTTGTGAACAATTAACGCCATGGCGCTTAGGAGCCTTTATTAAATAGTCGCGCGACAAACTTGGTCGCATCCTTGGGAGAGGTTCCCAGCGCTTGGACATCAATCTCGGTCAACCGCTTGCCGACCCCTGATGTCCCCTTCAGCGCCGAATCAGAATAGACGAAGACTGCAGGATCGTTCCCAACCTGACCTGTGTGTACACTCCCATGATCACAAAATACGAGGAGACGAGAGGGACCGAGCTTCTCGAGCCCTCCTACCAGCGGCCCGATCAGGTCACGATCGATCGATTCAATCCCGCGGACCTTCGCCTTGAGATCCGCTCCGTAGACGACTTCGTCCGGCAACTCGACATGCACATAAGCGAAATCGTTCTTGGCCAGCTCTTCAAGCGACACGGTCGCCTCCATCCTGAGATTGGACTGATCCAACCGTGTCGGATCGACCGCTGCTAGCCCCGCGAAGAGACCGAGCCCACGATGGACATCGTTCGAGGAGACCACGACGCCAGAAATCTGAAACCGTTCTGAGAGGCTGGTCCAGGAGACGGCCCGGCCCTCTCCCCAGAGCCACAAACAGTTTGCAGGCTTCCGTCCGGCCTGCCGACGTTCGTCATTGACTGGGTGGTCACGGAAGATCTGCAGGGAGGCCTCCATGAGCTTCCGCAGAATATCGGCTCCGTCTCCCGACGGGAGCGCCTCGCCAATCGGGCGGCCGACCAATGTCTGAGGATCCGTACAGACCGCCCTCGGCTTACCGTTAACCCAGACCATGACGTGGCGGTGTCCCGATCCTGGATAAAACTGGATTGTTTCCGATCCCAATTGTTCGTTGGCGGCATCGATCAATTCTCGCGCCTCTTCCGTGCTGATCAGCCCAGCGGTTGCATCTTCCAGAACCACCTGAGGACCGAGCTTCTTGATATCGCTCAGGGCTCCCTTGGCTCCCAGCTCAGTTTTGAGCGTGACCATGGTGCAACGGTAGACTACATCGTGCTCGGTGACATTAACCTCAAGGCTGGCTGCTTCAAAAGGTCCTGGGCCTTGATAGTATTTCCTGGGATCGTACCCGAGAATGGCTGTACCCGTGAGCCCAGAGCCATGGCGGCTCCCGCTGTTTGCAAAAGACAAGAATCCCAATTCTCCACCTTGAACCACACGATCCAGGTGAGGAGTCGCCGCTACTTGAAGAGGAGTCTTACCACCCAGTTCCTGCCGAGGGCGGTCGGCAAGCCCATCGGCATGCAGAATCACATACTTCATCGACAGAGCGCTCGCATCAATCCTAAACACCCAATAGACGGGCGACATCCTCCCGAGTCGCCTTTACGGTTTTTGGCTGAACGGACACGCTAATGGCCGTATCGGCGTCCTTCAATCCATGTCCGGTCAAAGTACACACGACTGTTTCACCTTCACGAAGTGCACCGGTTCGACCCAACTTCGTGACTCCCGCCACCGAAGCTGCCGATGCCGGTTCGCAGAAGACGCCTTCCGTCGCCGCCACGGTCACATAGGCCTTCAAAATTTCTTCGTCCGTGACCATGTCTATGGCACCGGACGACTCTTTCAAGACATTTAGTGCCGATTTCCAGCTAGCCGGGTTGCCGATTCGGATAGCCGTCGCCACGGTCTGTGGATTGTCCACCACGTGACCAAGCACGATCGGTGCTGCCCCGGCCGCTTGAAACCCCAACATCCTCGGCACTCTGCTGATCTGATTCGCGGCACGATATTCCTGATAGCCCTTCCAGTAGGCCGTGATGTTCCCGGCGTTGCCAACCGGAAGTACATGGATGCTCGGCGCGTCACCAAGTTGATCGCAGACCTCCATGGCTGCGGTCTTCTGACCTTCAATTCGGAATGGATTAATCGAATTGACCAACTCGATGTGCTGCATCGCAGATAGCTCTTTGACAATCGAGAGCGCTTGATCGAAATTGCCTTCGATTTGGATCACCGTGGCGCGGTGCATCATCGCTTGGGAGAGTTTCCCCATCGCAATCTTGCCTGCGGGAATCAAAACGTAAACGGCCAACCCCGCTCGAGCTCCATAGGCAGCGGCGGACGCCGAGGTATTGCCGGTCGACGCGCACATCACAGCCTGGGCTCCGGCTTCAACTGCTTTCGAGATCGCCACCGTCATGCCGCGGTCTTTAAAAGAGCCGGTTGGGTTTGCACCCTCAAACTTCAAATAGAGATCGATGCCTGGAGCAATTGTTTTCGCTAATCGTGTGGCTCTGATCAGGGGTGTGTTGCCTTCGCCTAATGTAACGATGGGTGTGTGTTCCGAGACCGGGAGAAACTTCCGATACTCTTCGATAACCCCACGCCAGCGATTCATTGCGTTATTCGTCCTTGCCCTCAACTCTGATCAGGATGGCGGGAGCTGAGATAAAAGCCATGCGGTTGATCTCTCGAAGAGCTGTCTGAACATCCCGCTCCTTGGCCATGTGGGTTTTAATGACAATCGAGACCGTTTGCCCGGCCCTTCGCCCTTGTTGCAACATCGACGAAATGCTGATGTCGAATTGGCCAAGCACCCCCGCAATCTGGGCCAATACGCCTGGACGATCCACGACCATGAATCGGAGATAGTAGAGCGAGCTGATCTCATCCATGGGACGCATCCTTAATGGACGCCGCTGGTTCTGCTGGAAAGACGCAGGTGGAATGCGTCCGACAGCGCCCTTCAGGAGATTGCGCGCGAGGCTGATGACGTCGCTCACGACCGCACTTCCAGCCGGCAAATCGCCGGCGCCGCGACCGTACAACATCACATCACCGACCGCGTCGCCGACAAGCTGAATCGCATTGTAGACGCCCTCTACCTTCGCAATCGGCAAGGACGACGCGATCATAGTTGGATGGACGCGCGCCTCGATCTCGCCATCGACGAGCTTCGCAATGCCTAGGAGTTTGATCGTGTACCCGAGTTTCCAGGCATAGGCGATGTCACGCTGCGTAATGTGTGTGATCCCTTCGGTGTAGAGATCCTTGAAGTTGATCGGCGTACCGAACGCCAGGCTGGTCAGAATGACCAGCTTGTGCGCTGAATCGATACCCGCAACGTCGAAGGTCGGATCGGCTTCTGCATAACCAGCCCGTTGCGCCTCAGCCAAGACGACCTCGAATTCCTGCTTTTCGTGGGTCATTCGAGAAAGAATGTAGTTCGACGTTCCGTTGATGATCCCGTAAATAGACTGAATCGCATTGGCCGCCAACCCCTCTGTCAGCGCATGGATCACGGGAATCCCTCCACCGACGCTGGCTTCAAAGCCGAGGTCGACCCCATGGTGCACCGCTGCTGCAAAGATGTCCTCTCCGTGAAGCGCCAGCAACGCCTTGTTCGCGGTCACCACCTGTTTCCCTGCGGCCATCGCATCCAAGATCATGCGCTTGGCCGTGTCATACCCCCCGATTAATTCGATCACGATGTCAATGGCAGGATCGTTGAGGATTTGCCTTGCATCGGCAGTTAACATTCCGGCAGGTAAACGAACGCCTCGATCACGGGTGATATCGAGATCCGCAATCCTGATAAGTTCCACGGGCACACCGACGCGGCGTCGGATAAGTCCGGCGTTTTCCAAGAGAATTTTGGCGACGCCGCTTCCGACCGTGCCGAATCCGATAAGCCCAACACCCACTTTCTTCTTCATTCGTCGACTCCTTCGAGCTTGAGAGCCTTGCGGATTCCGCGGACTGCCTGCCTGGTACGGTGCTCATTCTCAACTAGCGCAAACCGTACAAACTCATCGCCTCCCTCACCGAACCCGATCCCTGGTGAGACAGCCACTTTCGCCTCGCGTAGCAACAGCTTAGAGAACTCCAGCGATCCCATGTGGCGATAAGGAAGTGGAATCCTGGCCCAAACGAACATCGTCGCTAGCGGCTTCGCGACGTGCCACCCGATTCGATTCAAGCCGCTGACCAACACATCCCGCCGTTTCTGATACCGGAGGACTGTTTCCTTGACACAGTCCTGCGGTCCATTCAGCGCAATGACGCTGGCAATCTGCAACGGTTGAAAAATGCCGTAATCCAAGTAGCTCTTAATCTTGGTCAGGGCGCCAACGATCTCTCGATTTCCGACACAGAACCCCACACGCCATCCAGGCATGTTGTAGGCCTTGGAAAGGGTATAGAACTCGACGCCGACATCCTTAGCCCCAGGGATCTGTAGAAGACTCGGTGCCTTGTACCCGTCGAATACAATGTCCGCATAAGCGAGGTCGTGGATGACGATCACCTGATGTTCTATGGCAAATGCGACGATCTTCTTAAAAAATTCCAGGTCTACCACCTCGGTGGTCGGATTGTGCGGAAAATTAATGACCAGAATTTTGGGTCGCGGGAATGTCTGCCGATAAACACGCTGGAGGTCATCGAAGAAGTCGCTGTCTGGGCGCAGTTCAATCCCGCGGACCTCTCCTCCTGCAATGATAAAACTATACATGTGGATGGGATATGTGGGTGTGGGGGCCAGAACGACATCGCCAGGCCCAATCATTGCCAGCGATAAATGTGCCAGCCCTTCCTTTGAACCAATGGTCACGATGGCTTCGGTCTCGGGATCGAGGTCAACATCGTAGTTCCGTTTATACCAACCCGAGATTGCTTGCCGGAGTTTAGTAATCCCCCGGGAGGCTGAATAGCGGTGATTCTTTCCCTTTCGCGCAGCCTCGATCATCTTCTCAACAATATGGGCGGGCGTCGGTTGATCGGGATTCCCCATTCCGAAATCGATGATGTCTTCGCCACGACGCCGGGCATCGAGCTTGAGGCTCTGTACCTGCGCAAAAACATACGGGGGCAGCCGTTTAATCCGGTAAAACCCGTCTCCGATTTTCATAATCGTCGTCTAGCCCCGTTCGATCGTGATCTGAGAGCAAGAAACATTCAGCTCTAGGATAGGCGCATATTCTAATTGTCTAGAACTAGTTGAGTCAAATTATGTTGTGATTCTGTGGGGTTCCGCATGCACTTGAACCTGCGGTCCGTTCATCGATTTGTCGACTGTGACCCCTTCCTCGGTCCTTGCCCACCTAGAAAATTTCTGTTACAACAGCATCGCTTTTCACGTTTGTCATTCTTGTCAGTCTCCTGGATTCGCGCTGCTTGGGAAGGAGGCTCCGTGCCGAGGCTTGGGGTCAATATCGATCATGTTGCGACTTTGCGGCAAGCCCGGGGTGGAAACGACCCGGATCCCTTGGCAGCAGCTGTGCTGGTTGAACTGGCCGGCGCCGACGGGATTGTGGTCCACCTCCGTGAAGACCGTCGTCACATCCAGGACAGGGATCTCCATCTCCTTCGAGAATTGATTCGGACCAAGCTCGACCTGGAGATGGCCGCCGACGAGGCGATGGCGAAAATCGCGCTCATGGTCAAACCAGACATGGTCACACTTGTCCCGGAACACCGCCAAGAACTCACCACCGAGGGAGGACTGGATGTGTCGGGTCACAAAGATCGCATCCATCAGATCGTTACAATGCTTCACGGCGGCGGCATCCCTGTTAGTCTTTTCGTCGAGCCAGATCTCGCGCAGGTCAAGGCAGCTCATAAGATCTCGGCCGATTTCGTCGAGTTGCACACGGGTCGATATGCCAATGCAAAACGGTCCAAAGAAGCTGATACCGAACTCGAGGCCATTAGCCAAGCCGCGAAGTTGGCCTATAAATTGGGGATCGGAGTGAACGCAGGACATGGGTTGAATTACCGCAATATAAAACGACTCACACCCATTCCGGAAATCGTAGAGTACAACATCGGTCACAGCATCATTGCGAGAGCCGTACTCGTTGGTCTCGATCAAGCCGTCCGTGAAATGAAGGCGCTGATCGGCTGAGTCTCGCAAGAACGAGACGCTGTGGTCTATTAAGAACGCCGGTCTGTCGGTCCCGCCATGACACGACTGCTTATGAAGGAATTCTTCCTTCTTCTTGAAATCGATACCTGATGCCTGTTCTTAACAAGATGTTAAGCCATCCATGAAGCTCGTCACTGCCGCACAGATGCAAACCCTCGATCGTCGAACGATCACAGAAGCTCACGTGCCAAGTTCTGTTCTGATGGAGCGAGCCGGCGAAGGGGTCGTGACGCATCTTGAAAACCAGTTCGGACCCATTCGCGGAAAAACTGTCACGATTTTCTGTGGCAAGGGCAATAATGGAGGCGACGGACTGGTCGTTGCGCGTCTTCTGCACCGCCGGCATGCGGTAGTTTATGCAGTCACGCTGGCCCCTCTCACCGAACTGAGCCGTGATGCAGCAGGCATGTATCGTCGGTTTATTCGGACAGCGGGACGCTCGGCTGTAAAAACCTTCCACTCTGCTGGCCAGGCTCGCAGCTTGGTGGCCTCCAGCGACTTCGTCATCGACGCACTCCTTGGAACTGGAATCTCGTCGGAGGTAACCGGGCACTATCGCGACGCCATCAACCTCATCAATGAAGCCCAACGACCTGTCATCGCCGTCGACATTCCGTCCGGCATTCACGCCGATAGTGGGGCGGTCATGGGGCGAGCCGTGCGCGCCTCGATGACCGTCACCTTTGGTCTGCCGAAGCTCGGTTTGGTTGTGGGCTCCGGGATCGACCACGCTGGGACCATCCAGATCGTCGACATTGGCATTCCGCCAGCCTTTGTGGAAGCGATCGACAGTAGGATTGTGTTGATCACCCGCAGGACAGTGAGGGCCGCGCTTCCGCAGCGTAAGCCATCTTCTCACAAGGGTACGTATGGCCATGCTGGAATTATTGCTGGGTCTGTTGGGAAAACCGGTGCTGCTGCACTCGCCGCCCAGGGGGCCTTGCGCATCGGGGCTGGCCTCGTCACCGTTGCGACACCAAACAGTGTCAACGATGTCCTCGAGGCTAAACTCCTGGAAGCAATGACGATGCCGATGCCGGAGACCAAGGCACGCACGCTGGCCTATGCGAGTTTGGATCGAATGGTGGCCTTTATGCAGGCTCGAAACGCGATGGCCATTGGTCCTGGCCTCTCAACACATCCGGAAACTGTCGAGCTGGTCCAGGCCTTGATGAAACATCTTGATCGGCCAACAGTCCTGGACGCCGATGCGTTGAATGCCTTGACCGGCCGCACCGCACTTCTCACCGAATGTAAGATTCCGCCAATCCTCACCCCGCACCCTGGCGAAATGGCTCGGCTCGAGGTCGACGCCACCACACAAACGGTGAATGCCGATCGGATCGGCACGGCCCAACGGTTCTCTCGTGAACGAGGAGTGTTCGTTGTGCTAAAAGGAGCTCGAACGGTCATTGGCCGCCCAGATGGGCTCATTGCTGTGTGCCCAACCGGCAATCCGGGAATGGCAACAGCGGGAACCGGAGACGTTTTAACAGGCATGCTTGTCGGCTTGCTCGCGCAAGGGTTGTCTTCTTGGGATGCAGCCTGTACAGCCACCTACGTACACGGATACGCCGGCGATCTTGCTTCGCAACAGCTTGGACAGGCCGGCATGTTGGCAAGAGATCTGATCGCTCAGATTCCTCATGCGCTCCAACGGCTCCAGACAGCGTGAAGCCAAAAGCCATGCTGGTAATTCCCGGTCATTGAATCGAGCAGCACGTGCACCGATACGATGGCGAATCGTCTCTTCGTCGCAGCAACACACGGATCGATTAGGCCAAGCCATTGGCTGGACCCTTCGCGGAGGAGAAACTATCGCACTCTATGGTCCTCTCGGCGCAGGGAAGACAGCGCTGGTCCGAGGAATCGCCCGAGGGCTAGGTGCAGAATCGACCGCCGTCACCAGCCCGACATTTGTCATGATCCATGAGTATCAAGGACGTCTACCCCTTGCCCACGTGGACCTCTATCGAGTTCGTTCCCCTCGCGACTTGGAATCGACTGGGCTGGTTGACTATTTCTCAGGATCAACGGTGACCGCAGTTGAATGGGCGGACAAAGGCACGCCCGTGCTTCCTTCAGATCGTCTCGACATTGAACTGACTCATCGAGCTGTCCGCAGCCGAGTGATTCGACTCCGGGCGACAGGACCAGTGTCAGGCGAGCTCTTGACTCACGCAAAGGTGCACTATCGGGCTGGACGCCCCAAGCAGACCACAGCGCGACAACGCACTGTGGCGAGGAAGGGACGCGCTAGGCTATGATCAGGCTGATTCTGGTGGGTACCCTTCTGCTGCTGTGCTTGGCCTTCTTCCTACAAAATCAGGAACAGGAAGTCACGCTTCGCTATTTCTTCGGGTTGTTTGAAGCCTCGACGCCGATCTATAAGCCGATCCTTGCAGGATTCGCCGTTGGTCTGCTCGTCTCTGGCATTCTGCTCTTTCCCCCCTGGGTCAGGGGACGCATTGAGCTACGACGCAAAACCAAAGCCCTTCAAGAAGCTGACGTCGACTTGGAACGGCTCCGCCAGTCGCTTGAAAAAGTGACCGGTCGGTCCTCGGTACCCATTACTCGTGAACCACACCGAGACCTTCACGATGAGTGAAACTGATCCTTCGCCGCTCATGCGGCAATATCGCGAGATCAAGCGCGGCTATCCCGAAGCCATTCTGTTTTTCCGCGTCGGCGACTTCTATGAAATGTTCTATGAGGATGCACAAGAAGCGTCCTCTCTTCTTGCCCTTGCCTTGACTTCCCGTGACAAATCAACCGCCAACCCTGTTCCGCTCTGTGGGGTCCCTCATCACGCCGCGCAGGGATACATTGCCAAGCTTCTCAAGGCCGGCCGCACCGTGGCTCTATGTGAACAGGTCGAGGACCCGAAGCTCGCAAAGGGGCTAGTCCGTCGCGAGGTGGTCCGCCTCTTCACACCAGGCACGTTGGTCGATACGGAGTTTCTACCTCTGGACGAGTCGAATTTCCTCGTCGCGATCTCGGTTGGCACAATACCCAATATGAAGGGCCAACTGATCGTCGGCCTGGCCTGTCTGGAAGTGTCAACGGGCGAATTTTGGGTGATGGAGTTCGACGGTCCACAGGCTCCAGCCCAATTGTTGGACGAACTCGTTCGACTAGAGCCTCGCGAAATCCTCTACGAAGCTGGTTCGGGGACAGAGGTGAAGGCATGGCTCACCCAGTTAAATGGACCTCACCTGTGTGAGCAATCTATGTCCTCCTTTGATCAGCGAGAGGCGACGGTGACACTGCAGCAACATTTCGGCGTCCACTCTCTTGATGGCTACGGTTGTCGTGGCCTTACCAGCGGCGTCGGAGCCGCAGGGGCGGTGCTGCGATATTTCCGCGCGACGCAGCCGACTGCCCAGTTCTCCCATATCCGCCGACTCCAGACCCGCTGGAGCGGCGACGCGATGCGCCTTGACAGCGCAACCATCCGTAATTTCGAGCTCATTCGACCCCTAGCAGTCGACGAGAGCAGATCGGAAAAACACGGAACCACAGTCCTGTCTGTATTGGATCGCACAGTCACGGCAATGGGGACCCGCCTGTTGCGCGAGTGGCTTGTTAGACCACTGCTGAACCGTCCGGCGATCGAGGGGCGTCTTGAGGCGGTCGGTGAGCTGAAAGACCGGATCCAACAGCGAGTCTCGCTCCGGACTACGCTCAGGAATATCCAAGACATCGCACGATTGAGCAGTCGTCTCACGCTCGGCGTAGCAAGCCCGCGCGAGCTGCTAGCCTTGAAGCAGTCCCTGAGTGCCCTGCCTGAATTGGCCACGCACCTCCATTCGTTCCGCGCTTCCATGCTGACCGCTCTCCGGGACTCATGGGACGACTGCCTCGACGTGCAGGAGCTGATTGAGCAGGCCATCAGCCCCAATGCGCCGATGTCGGCTCGAGACGGCGGTATCATTCGAGCAGGCTACCATGCGGGCGTGGACGAACTACGCAAAGCAAGTACGGAGGGGAAAGGCTGGATCGCCTCATTAGAGGCCAAGGAACGAGGGCGGACCGGAATCGAGTCTCTCAAGGTTCGTTACAATCAAGTCTTCGGCTACTATATCGAGATCACCAAAGCCAACCTCTCGCGTGTCCCGGCCGACTATGTTCGGAAACAAACGCTTGTCAACGCCGAACGATACATGACCTCGGAACTTAAGGAATTGGAGGAGCGGGTTACCGGGGCCGAAACGAAATTACTCGCCCTGGAACAGGAATTGTTCGATCAGCTCCGCAGACGGCTGGCCAAGGAAGTTCATCGTCTTCAGGCTATGGCCCAGACCGTGGCTCTGTTAGACGTCTTGGCCGGTCTGGCTGAGACTGCCGCTTTGAATCGATACATCAAACCGGTCCTCGACGACTCAGGTACTTTGATGATTCGGGAGGGCCGACACCCCGTGATTGAACAGCTCAACAGCGACCTGAATTTCGTGCCAAACGACACGCTGCTCGATCTGGACCGCAATCGGCTTGTAATTTTGACCGGGCCTAACATGGCCGGGAAGAGTACCTATCTCCGCCAAGTCGGCCTGATCACGCTCCTTGCACAGATAGGCAGTTTCGTTCCGGCCACGGAAGCACGGATCGGTTTGGTCGATCGAATTTTCACTCGCGTCGGGGCCTCCGACAACCTCCCTGCTGGACAAAGCACCTTTATGGTCGAGATGATTGAGGCCGCACATATTGTGAATAGCGCCACCGCTCGGAGCCTGATCCTGCTCGATGAAATCGGACGAGGGACCAGCACCTACGACGGCCTCAGCATTGCTTGGGCGATCGCAGAACACATTCAAGATCCTGCGCGGCTCGGCGCACGGACGCTCTTTGCCACCCATTATCACGAAATGACCCAGCTGGAAGGGTTACGAGACGGGGTTAGAAACTATCGTGTAGCGGTCCAGGAGCGTGATGGTGATGTCGTATTCTTAAGGAAAATCGTGCCAGGAGGGGCAGATCGGAGTTATGGAATCCACGTGGCCAAACTGGCCGGGCTGCCTGCATCAGTTATCCATCGGGCACAGGAGGTCCTTGCGCGTCTGGAACAGCCTGAATCGTCGGCTCTCGGTTTCTCTTCTCATTCGTCGGCAGGAGAAACCTGCAGACCGTCTCTCCCTCGCCCTCACCCGATCATCGAAGAGGTCAAACAGATCGATCTCTTTTCCCTGACTCCTCTGGACGCCCTCAATCGACTGGCTGATCTGCAGCGGCGCGCCGCGGATTCTGACCAAAACGAGCAATAATAAAAAGGCGGTAGCCCCTTATCGGAGCTACCGCCTTTTTTTAAGAACACCACAGGAACGAGAGAATCGGACTACTTGCCAGCGTTGTACTGTGCAGTCCAGGGAATCAGACCGCCCAGAGGCTTCCCGCCCGGCTGCAATACATCGTACTGCATTGCGACCGCCCCATCACCCTTAGGTGAGGTGTTGAGTCCCTGCTTCGCTTTTGCGCAGCCAGCGTCATTCTCGTTCTTTCCGGCACATTCCTTGAGTCGGAGCGCAGAAATACTCAGCGTCTTGCCCGGCGCACCGGCATTCTCCTGAAGCTTCTTGACGGAGCTGATGACACGATGGTTCTGCTCGGTCTCGACCGCGGTGAATTCGATCAGGTCCGTCGTGCTACCGGGTGGCACTTCCTTAGCCGCAGCTGGTCCCGCATGGGGACGGCCCATCTTCTTCAGTTCTTCCCATGCACCCTTGTCAGCATAGAACTTCACAGTCTTGCCTGGGTGGATCTTCTGCCAGTAGAGCCCGCTCTCGGCATTGCCGCCGAACACGGCGATATTAATCCAAACTGCTTCATCGTACGGATCCAGCACGATCACCCGACCCTGGAGAGTAGTCGGCTTGCTCATGTCTCCCCATTCAAACCGTTCCTGGAATGCCTCAATAGCCAGCGCGGTGGAGGCCACACAGACCACCAGCGCGACAGCGGCTATCACAGCCCAGCCTTGCTTATGAAACTTCATAATGAGGTCCCTCCTTCACACGTAAAGAAAGAATGATCGCACGACAACGTCGATTACTTAAGCACCTTGAAGCCGGTGATGGTCCGCCCATCCAGACTGACTTCCATGGCGACGAGTTCCTGTGACGCCTTGATGATCTGGTCCATGAGAGCCTTGTCCTTCACTGCCAACCGCACGGTCGTCGCAGCATGGTACCAACCAGCATAGGGATTATTCTTCTCGGTCCCACCTACGAAGCCCCAGGCGCAGCATACGAACAAAGGATCGGGCGGTTTCACATCGAGATCGGAGGAAGAACGACCGGCCGGAGTCCCCGAAGCCGGCTCACCGGTATTCCAATATTGAATCCCGAAGAGCAACTCACCATCGGGATTATCTGCCCACTGGGACCAGACCCGCCCCTTCAAGGTCTTGGTCACTTCACCCTTCATTGGCTTCCCACCGACGATGTTGTCAGTCGGACCCGATGGACCAGGAGCGTCGGCTGCAACAGCAAATTCGGCCGTCAGCAAGCCGAGCACTGAAAACACAGCAACGGCAGCTAGAAGTACGACCCTTTTCATACCAAATCCCTCCTTCATAAAATTACAACCACATAATCTCTTATGAACACCTGCTTAAATACAATGAAAGATCAGGTACAATTTCACGGACGACGCAACCACGAGCGAAGGATTCCAACACCTCCTTTCGCTCTTCTTCGCAGCGCGTTCCTACATATGATTGAGAATCGTTGTCAAAAAACGAGGAAATCGTACTTAAATCACTAATGCGTGTCAAGGAAATGTTTTCCCTGTGGATAGCAAGCAAAAAATCAAATATACATCTGTTAATTCAAATGCTTACGAGATCGACCGATCTCGGATTCTACACTGCCTCCCGCCTTCAGACTTCGCATCTATTAGAGAATTCTCATCTAAAGGCTTGAAGACTCCGAGCAGTGAGCGGACCGAGTCCCGTGATCGCCAAGCGATCCAACGTGAAGAGTTGATGCCCGAGATTGAAAACGTGTTCCGCATTCACACGCTCGATGTGCGCCAACATCTCTCCGAGTGATGTCCTCTTACCGTGTGTCAGCTCATCCTTTGCAAGCTTACTCATACGGCTGTGCGAGCTCTCAAGACTGAGCATCAAACTTCCTTTCATTTGATTCTTCGCTCGCTCGAGTTCCTTGCGCTCGATCCCCTTCTCTCCAATCCGTCTGATCTCACGACAGACCAAATCGACGACCCGGTCAACTTCGTTTGGTCTCGTGGCTGCGTATACCGTAATCGTTCCGCTGTCAGAATACCCGGACAGAAAGGAGTAGATGGAATAGACCAACCCTCGTTTTTCTCTGACCTCCTGGAACAATCGAGAACTCACACTGCCGCCCAGAACGCCGTTGAGCACGTAGGCCGCGTACCGATCCCTATGGCCTGCCGAAACGCCTTTTAATCCAAGGCAGAGATGAACTTGCTCCAACGGTTTCTTCTTGACGAGCACGCCACCGTGCACTTCAGGAGGACGCCGACCATTTACATGAGTCGTTCTGGCTCTCCGACTGTTGCCGAAAAAGCGCGCCACCATTGAATCAAGCTTGTTCTGCTCGAAGTTCCCCGCAACGGCGATGACGATCTGCTCTGGATCGTAGTGCGCGTCAACATACGCCATCAAATCCTGACGGCGAAGGCCTCGAATCGTCTCTTCACGACCCAAGATCGATCGGCCGAGTGGATGACGTCCCAAGACCTGACCAGTGTGAAGATCTTGGACAAGATCCTCTGGATCATCTTGGACCATACGAATCTCCTCCAACACGACCTGCTTTTCCTTCTCGACCTCCTTCGCATCGAAGCGCGAGCGATGAAACAGATCGGACATGAGTTCCAAAGCGCGGGGGAGATCCTGATCCAGAACCTTCACGTAAAAGGTCGTCGTCTCGCGGGTGGTAAAGGCGTTCATCTCACCACCAAGCGCGTCGATTTCGCGGGAAATCTCAGCAGCAGAGCGGGATTCCGTGCCCTTAAAAAACATGTGTTCTATGAAATGGGAGAACCCTGCTTGAGAAGGCTGCTCGTCACGGGATCCGGTATTCACCCAAATCCCGACGGTCACCGACTTGAGAGTCGGAATCCTCTCGGTGACAAGCCGAATACCGTTGTCCAGGATGAGCTTGTGGTACAAGGCGCTTACCCGGCGGAAGAGTCCTTGACTCCGGCTCCGGTGGGGGCCGGCATGGTTTCCTTGCGACTGAGCCGGATCTTTCCTTGCTTGTCCACTTCCAGCACTTTAACAAGAATTTGATCCCCCTCCGCCACTTCGTCGGCTACGGACTTCACCCGATGGTGGGCAAGTTGGGAGATGTGCACGAGCCCGTCGGTTCCCGGAAGCACTTCAACAAAGGCGCCGAAGTCCATGATCTTGCGAACCGTACCTAAGTAAGTTTTCCCCACCTCGACCTCTTCGACAATCCGGTTGACCATCTCCTTAGCCTTCATGGCCGAGGCTTCGTCTACCGAGGCGATGGTCACAACGCCACTGTCCTCAACGTTCATTTTGACGCCGCATTCCGCGATGATCCCGCGGATGGTTTTCCCACCCGGACCGATGATCTCGCGGATCTTGTCTTGCTTCACTTTCATCGTAAAGATGCGCGGGGCAAATGCCGATAGGTTGGCCCTTGGTGCGTCGAGAGCTTTCCGCATACAACTCAGAATGTGTAGTCGGCCCGCTTTGGCTTGCTCCAAGGCCTGATGCATGAGGGCTGGCGTAATGCCTCCGATCTTGATGTCCATCTGCAGAGCCGTCACCCCGTCCTTTGTTCCACAAACTTTGAAGTCCATGTCGCCCAGGTGGTCTTCCAGCCCGAGGATATCGGAGAGGATCATCACTCGCTCCCCTTCCTTGATCAATCCCATCGCAATCCCTGCGACTGGTTCTTTGATCGGAACACCCGCGTCCATCAACCCCAACGTCCCGCCACAGACTGTTGCCATCGAGGAAGATCCATTGGATTCGAGAATGTCGGACACGATCCGTAGGGTGTAAGGGAACACTTCCTTGCTCGGAATCACCGGCTTCAGCGCTCGCTCTGCCAAGGCACCGTGGCCGACTTCACGACGCCCAGGCGAGCGGAGCGGCCTCGCCTCTCCGACGCTAAAGGGAGGAAAGTTGTAATGGAGCATGAAGGTCCTGGTGTATTCGCCTTCCAGTGCATCGATTCGCTGCTCGTCCTCCGTGGTCCCCAGTGTAATGACGGCCAGACTTTGGGTTTCTCCACGAGTAAAGAGGGCTGATCCATGTGCCCGAGGCAATATGCCAACCTCACAAGCGATCGGGCGAATGTCAGAGGGGCCGCGTCCATCGGCACGTGAGCCTTTTTCAAGAATCATGTTTCGGACTTCCGTGTACTCCAGCCCGTGAAAGACAAGCTTCACATGTCGCTCGCGGTCGAGATCGTCGGGAGTCTTGAGCTTATCTACCGCTTCATTCATCAATTGATCCAGGCGTTCTTGCCGTGCGGTCTTATTTGGAATCATGATGGCATCCCGGATTCCCTGGGCAACGAGGGTCTTGACCTGGCTCACGAGCACCGGATCAATGTGCTCCGTCACCACAGTCCGCTTCGATTTGTTGCCGGCCAAGACACGCAATTCATTGATCTTGGCCACAATTCTCTTAATTTCGCCATGGGCCAACTCGATCGCTTGGAGCATCGTGGCTTCTGGCAATCCGTTCGCGCCCGCCTCGACCATCATCACCGCATCGTCGGTTCCGGCCACGACGAGATGAAGGTCGCTCTTCTCCAACGTATCGAGATCGGGGTTCACGATAAACTGGCCGTCTACACGACCGATTTTGATACCTGCGACCGGTCCATTGAAGGGAATGTCCGACACAGCCAGTGCAGCAGACGCCGCCGTGATCCCAATGACATCGGAAGACCCGGTCTTGTCGGCCGAAAGCACCGAGGCGATCACCTGCGTTTCGTAGTAGTACCCGTCAGGAAACAGCGGGCGGAGAGGCCGATCGATCAACCGGCTCGTGAGGACTTCCTTTTCTGATGGACGGCCTTCGCGTTTGAAATAACCTCCCGGAATTTTCCCGGCTGCATAGGCCTTCTCCTGGTAGTCAACAGTGAGCGGAAGGAAATCGACGCCCGGCTTCGCGGTTTGGGACGCCACGGCCGTCGCGAGCACAATCGTGTCTCCGTATGTGGCCCAGATCGATCCATCCGCCTGCTTGGCGACTCGGCCTGTTTCAAGTCGGAGGGTCCGGCCGGCGATATCGAGTTCAACTGTGTGTGCCATCGAGGGTCTCCTCTGGTTGTGCCCCACAGATGCCCACAGAGAGAAACTCGAACGAGGAGCGGCTCCAGTTTCTGTCAGTGTTCACCTGTGTGACTGATTCTCCTTGCTGTCGCGCATTGACAGGACAGCAGGACGAGCTTCTACTTTCTGATGCCCAAACGATCGATCACGGCGCGATAGCGTGCATCGTCGACGTCGCGCAAATAATCCAGCAACCGCCGGCGGCGCCCCACGAGCGCCAGCAGGCCACGCCGCGAGTGGTGGTCCTTCTTATGGAGCTTGAAATGTTCTGTCAGATATGCGATCCGGTTCGTTAAGACTGCAATCTGGACCTCCGGTGAGCCGGAGTCCCTATCATGCTGCCGGTACCGTTTTATCAGCTCCGTTTTTGCTTCCTTCAGCAATGCCATTACCCATCTCCTCCTTCTCACGAAACTTCGATTTACGAACCCTTACTGAGCAGCACCTTTTCAATGCGGATTGATTGAGATCGGCTATCTGGAAACCGCCCAATTGCCACCAGTCGTCCCCGGCTATCGTGGATTCGAATCGGTATTCCCGGTTTCGCCTCGACGGCAGCCTCGCGACCAGACACCACCCGATCCGGTGAGACCGGTACCCCGTGCCTTGCGCGATCGGCTGCTTGATCGTCTACTTCGACAGAAGGGAGCCAATCTAATACCTGATCCATCGAGTGGAGATCGTGGTGTAGCCGACCACGCGCGTGATGAGTCGCAAGATCGTCAACTGTCAACGCCTGGCCGAGACTGAATGGCCCGACGCGCGTCCGGACGAGAGAGCGTAGATGTCCACCGACTTCCAAGGCGTCACCGATATCTGCACAGAGGGTGCGCACATAGGTTCCTTTCGAACACACAACCCGAAGGGTAACGTCGCGTTCGTGCACCGCCACTACCTCAAGACTGTGGAGCAAGACGGTCCGCGGTTCGCGCGCGATCGTCTTACCAGCACGCGCCGCCTTATACAAGGGGACTCCACCGACCTTCACAGCGGAGTACATTGGCGGGACCTGTTCCAATGGCCCACGGAATCGAGCAACGACCCCGTAAAGCCCCTCCGGTGTCACACCCTCGGTTGAGCGGCGTTCCAACACAGTTCCCGTCGCATCCTGAGTGTCGGTGGTTTCCCCAAGGCGAAGGACGGCCTCATACTCTTTGTCCCATTCGAGGAGATATTCCGCGAGGCGTGTAGCTTGCCCCACGAGAACCGGTAACACTCCCGTTGCCATCGGATCGAGTGTGCCGGCATGCCCCACTTTCATGCCTCCAAGGAGATGGCGTACCTGGCCGACGACATCGTGGGAGGTCCATCCCGCCTCCTTGTTGATGTTTAATACCCCGTCGACAGTCGTGCACTGTGGTGCCACATGCATCATCTGAGTAGACCCAATCCGAGCACTATTCCGATCCTGAACGTCGGGTCGACGACCCGATCGGTCCTTCATCCTTATCATGCAACTCTTCCAAGAGCTGCAAAACTCGATCGCCCCTCGGCCCACTTACGTCCTCTAGAAAGACGATTTCTGGCAGATAACGGAGCGTCACCCGCCGACCCAGTTCGCTGCGGACGAACCCAGTGGCCTTCACGAGTCCCGCAAAGATCTCGCGCTTCTCGGCGTCTGTTCCCAGGGCCGTCACAAACACACGGGCGAGCCGTAAATCGTTCGTTAATTCTACATCGGTGACGGTGACTGACCGGACGCGCGGATCCTTGATTTTCCGCATGAGTATGTCTGCCACTTCCATGCGAATTTGATCCGCCACGCGATCGGCTCGGTTGTAGCCTGTTTTCGCCATCGCCCCACGCTCGAGCGAATTCGGTACCGCCGCTCGCCGCCATGGACATCATCACAACATGTCGACGCGAGACTGAACAATCTCCACCGCGGGGGTCGCGCGAATCACATTCAAGGCCTGGTCCAACACTTGATGAACATGACGTGTCTCGTTCGCAACATATGCGAGCCCGAGCACTGCTCTCTGCCACAAATCCTGCCCCTCGACTTCAGCAACAGACAGATTAAATTTGTCACGCAGTCGATCTTTGAGACTCATGAGCACCTGACGCTTATCCTTCAACGACTGAGTGCCCGGGATGAACAACTCGACCGTACAGAGTCCAACGATGATGCTCACGATCCTGTAGGCTCACGCCTCAAAGTTTCCCGGCGATTTTGTCGATCGCATACACTTCGAGTATATCGCCCGTCTTGATATCGTTGAAACTTTCGATTCCGATCCCGCATTCATAGCCCTGCTGCACTTCGCGAACGTCGTCCTTGAAACGTCGCAAAGATGACAGCTTGCCTTGATACACCACGACGTTGTCGCGAATGACCCGGACGCCGGCGCTTTGCCGGGTAATGGTCCCCTCCAACACGTAAGAACCAGCGACGGTCCCGGCTTTAGAGACGGTAAACACCTGGCGCACCTCGGCCCGTCCCACTGTCCGCTCCTTAAGTGTCGGCTCGAGCAATCCCTCCATCGCCGCCTTTATATCGGCCATCGCGTCGTAGATGATGGTGTACAGGCGGATGTCTACGCCTTCCTGTTCTGCAAGCTCCGCGGCTTTGGGTTCAGGCCTGATATTGAATCCGATGATGATCGCATTTGACGCAGCGGCCAGGAGAACATCGGATTCCGTAATTCCACCGACACCGCTATGAATGACTCGGAGCTTCACGACATCCGTCGGCAGTTTCTCTACACCAGCCGCTAACGCTTCCGCAGATCCTTGCACATCAGCCTTAATAACCAAGGCTAATTCCTTGACCGAACCCTCCTGAATCTTCGCGAAGAGATCATCGAGTGACACTCTTCCTTGCCCAGCCAGCTCAGCCGCCCGCTGCTTCCGGGCCCGATCCTCTGCGATCTCACGGGCGACACGTTCATCCCTGACCGCCTGAAAGACATCGCCGGCCGCAGGCACGCCCGGCAAACCGATAACTCCGACGGGAATCGAAGGACCGGCGTCCTGCACTTTCGCACCTGTGTGCGACAACAATGCCCTCACTCGCCCGCTGAAGATCCCGACAACGAATGCATCACCCACATGGAGCGTGCCGCCTTGGACCAGCACCGTTGCTAGCGGGCCCCGTCCCCGTTCAAGTCTCGCCTCAATCACAGTTCCTTTGGCCAATCGATGAGGATCAGCTTTCAATTCCAATATCTCGGCCTGGAGTAAGATCATTTCCAACAGGTGGTCCAGCCCAGTCTTGTGCTTGGCCGACACCTCTACCATGATCGTCTCGCCCCCCCAGGCTTCGGAAATCAGCCCATGTTCTGAGAGGGCGTTTCTCACCCGATCCGGATTGGCTCCAGGCTTGTCGATCTTGTTGATGGCGACGATGAGGGGCACGGAGGCGGCCTTTGCGTGATTGATGGCTTCGACGGTTTGCGGCATCACGCCGTCATCCGCCGCGACGACAAGAACGACGATGTCGGTGACTTTCGCTCCTCGAGCCCGCATGGCCGTGAACGCCTCATGGCCGGGGGTGTCCAGAAACGTGACCTGCTTGCCGCGCACCGTGACAGTGTAGGCACCAATATGTTGGGTAATCCCACCCGCTTCTCCTTCCGCCACCTTCGTTTCACGAATCGCGTCCAGCAGCGACGTCTTGCCGTGATCGACATGCCCCATAATCGTCACGACCGGCGGCCTGGCCTCCAGGTGAGCCTCGCCCTCTGTCTGAATCAAGGCTTCTAGCAACTCTTCGCCGACCTTCTCGACTGCCACGTCGAGTTTCATCCCACTCTCTTCGGCAATGATAGCTGCGGCATCCGTGTTCATCGGTTGGTTGAATGTCAACATCTGACCCATTTCCATTAGCTTCCGGACGATGTCGGCTGGACGCTGGCCTATCATCTCTGCAAACTCTTTCACCGTTATGCCCGGGGTAAGCTTAACACTCTTCTTCCGTGGCTTAGTTATCTCTGCCAGCGTACTGTGGTGGGCATGCTTTGTGCGATCATCGCGACGTGGCTGAACGGGAATCGCGCGGAGATCTTGCCAGCGTGCGGCATCTTCGCGAACGGCCACCTGCTCGTCATCCCGTTGGCGGGCTAGCTTGCGACTCTTTTTCAACTTGTCCTTGAGGCCCTCCGCTTCGATCGCTTCAAATGCGACGCTCTTCTTCTTACCGACAATCGGCTCGACGGTGGGCACCATCGCTGGCGTGCCAATGGAGGCTTGGGCAGTGGTCTGGACCGTACCACCGTGTCGGGTCATCGGCTCTACATGAGGAATGATGGGGATGTCGACGTGAGGCGTTGTTACTGTGAGAGAGCCGGGGGATTCTGGAGCCGGCGCGATGAGACTCGACGGCTCAGCTCCCACAACAGCCGGCGTTCCTTCTTCGGCAACACCTTCCTCTGGCTTCTTTCGCTTGATGAGGATCCGCCGTTTGTCCGGCTTCGGCTCCTCGACCGGCGGAGCAACACGCCCACCTCCCACCTTCGCGATCGTCCCGTGACTGGTATCCTTTCCACGTTGCGCACGGTCATGGCCTGGTTCAGCTATATGGCTACTCGTCTTGACCGTCGCTTTTGATTTGGGCCCTAACTTCGCAAGAGCTTTCTGGACCGACTCCTCTTCGAGCGCGCTACTGTGCGAGGCGACGGCAATGCCCATCCGCTTCAATTCCGGGATGAGATCACGGTTCTCCATCCCCAGCTGCTTTGCCAATTCATACACACGCATAAAGAGTCAACACCTGTTCCACGTTATCCAGCCTCCGACGTCTCAGACCCTTCTTCCGCTTCCCGTTCCTGCTTTCTTGCTTCCTCCTGCTGGCGCTGGGCTTCGGCCTCCTCCGCCAACGCGGCTTTGATTTCCTTGTCCCGCTCCGCCTTTTCCTTCTCGTATTCAGTGGCGCTGATGATGTCAATTTTCCAACCCGTCAGTCGGGCGGCCAAGCGGACATTCTGTCCATTCTTTCCAATTGCCAGAGATAACTGCGAATCCGCTACCACGACGAGTGCCGATTTCTTCTCTTCATCGATCCCGACTTTTTCGATCGTGGCAGGGTTCAACGCCTCGGCAATGAATACACGCGGATCGGACGTCCAAGTAATGATGTCGATCTTTTCTCCACGCAGCTCGCGGACCACTGCTTGCACCCGAGAACCCTTGATGCCAACGCAGGCTCCAACAGGATCGACCGCTTTCTCGCGAGACGTCACGGCGATCTTCGTCCGATCGCCCGGCTCTCGCACTACCGACTTGATCTCCACAATCTTTTCCATGACTTCAGGCACTTCCAATTCGAAGAGCTTCGCCACGAATTGCGGATGGCTTCGCGAAAGAATCACCTGTACGTCTTTTGGTGTTCGTCGGACTTCCAACAGCATAGCCTTCACCCGATCGCCACGACGATAGGTTTCCCGCGGGATTTGTTCTTGAATTGGGAGGATGGCTTCGGTTTTGCCTAAGTCGACCAAGTAATTCCGCCGTTCCATGCCGAGAATAATACCGTTGACTAAATCTCCTTGGCGGGTGGAGTATTCTTTCTGTACCGCTTCCCACTCGGCCTCACGGACCTTCTGAAAGATCACTTGCTTTGCGGTTTGTGCCGCAATCCGACCCAATTCGTCCATCTCTATCAAGGACCCGATCTCGTCTCCAACTTCGGCTTCACTATCATACTGACGGGCTTCTTTCAGAGAAATCTCGGCCTTGGGATTGGTGACCGCATCGACAATGATCTTCTTCGAGACGACAGAGATCTCGCCGGTCTTCGGATCGATTTCAACTTGAATATTTTCGGCTTGTCCAAACCGTTTCTTCGCCGCGGTTTGGAGGGCTGCTTCAATTGCCCCGATAACCCTGGACTTCTCGATCCCCTTTTGTCGCCCGATCTCGTCGATCACTGCGATGAGCTCTCGATTCATAGGTTACTCTCCAACGTGATATCGTCGTCTCAGCATTTGGCGTACCCGCCACCTAAAACGTCACCACCCGTCGCGCTTCCGCAACCCCGCCAAAGTCCAAGATAATCGATCGTGGCGGTAGGGGCTCGCTGACTATCATCGTCATCGCCTGTGTATTGACCTCCTCCAACACGCCGATGATCCGCCACTGTCCGTCGATCGGCTGTTTCAGCTTGACGCTGACTTGAGTACCCACCGCCCGGCGATAATCCTGGAGTCGTTTCAATGGCCGATCCAGTCCCGGCGAGGACACTTCGAGCGTGTAGGGATGGGGAAACGGGTCGTTGACATCCAAGGCTGGACTCAGCGCCACATGCGCCCGTTCACAATCACTGACGGTAACCCCGCCCGGTTTGTCGATGTAGACTCGCACCACTGTTCGTGAACCCTGCCCCACACACTCCACGTCGACAAGCTCAAGACCCATCGTCCAGAGGATTGGGGTTACAATTTCATGTAGACGATCGACGACCGATCGGGAATCCTTCACCGACACCCCTAACTTCAGCACCCTGCATCGGCACTTTCGAGAGGCCAAACAAAAAAGTGGGCCTCAGCCCACTTTAAGCGCCAGCACCATAGCATTTCACCTTGGTCAAAGCAAGGGGGCTACACGGTCGCGCGCCGAAAGAGGCTGGCCAACCGCTGCGTGATCGGACCTGGGCGGCCTGTTCCGATCGCTTTGTCGTTCACCTTGACCACACCGATCACCTCGACTGTCGTTCCCGTCAAAAACAGCTCATCAACACAGAACAGGTCCGATTGGGGAATTGGGCGTTCCTGGACCGGTATGCCGTCTTTGCGAGCAAGCTCCAGCACCAACCCTCTCGTGATACCCGAGAGAATCTGCGGCCCTTCAGGAGCGGTGATCACGGCTCCTGCTTGGACCCCCATCACGTTGCTGACTGCGCCTTCGGTCACCTGTCCGTCCTTAACGAGAATGGTCTCAAACACCCCAGCTTGTTTGGCCTGCTGGCGAGCCAGGACATTGGCGAGCAGATTCACGCTCTTGATATCGCAACGCCTCCATCTAAGGTCGTCGATGAGGATCGCCGACACGCCGAAGTTCTGGAGCTCTGGACTGAGCGCATGAAACTCGCGGATTGTGATGACAACAGTGGTCGTAGCGTTGGCGGGGAAAGCATGGTCTCGAGGTGCCGCCCCTCGAGTAATCTGCAGATAAATCTTGGCCTCGGGATAGCCTGCACGCTTGATCCCTTCAAGAACGTGTTGAGTCCATTTGCTACTCGAATAAGGTTGTGGAATGTTGAGAGCCTGCGCGCTCCGTTCGAGACGGGCGAGATGGCCCTCCAGTTCGAACGGACGCCCTCGGTATGTGCGAATGACTTCGTACACCCCGTCGCCAAACTGAAATCCCCGATCCTCGACCGGGACAGTGGCCTCGGCCAGTGACATGAAGCGTCCGTTGACGCAGGCGACATCTGGCATCGTAACTAGCCCTGTGGAGAAGAACCGTCGGACACGACGACCTCGAACACACGCCGATCTTCAGCCGTAAATTTCCACCCCATCCGCTTTTCAAACACCACCGAGTAGGTGCCCGGTCGTAGGGCTTGAAACTCGAACGTCCGCTGTCCGTTGTCGACGGCGTTATTCCCGGCCACGCGCACGTAGTCGTCCGCTAGCAGCGCGAGCGCCGTTGGATCATAGGTCGGGACCCAGAGTTCTCCACGGGTTCGATCCTCCCAGAGATGGATCTGGATGGGACGGTTGACGACGGTCTCGACGATTCTCGCATCACTTGTTGGCGTGGTTCCATCCATGTTGAGAGTAACCCTCATGCTCATCAGTGTTCTTAGATGCGGTAGACCTCCTTGCGCCTAGACCTTGCGGCGTGGCCCAATCAAAATCTCTGCACCTTCGATTCGAACCTCGTAACTCCCGATACAGTACCCACCACCGTCGATTCCTTTCCCGCTTCGGATATCGAATGCCAAATCATGCCACGGACAGGACACCACAAACCCCTTTAGTCGACCTTCGTTCAATGGGCCCCCTTCATGCGGACAGACATTGTAGATTGCGTGGTACTGCCCATCAACGTTGAACACAGCAATAGCTCGATTATCCACCGTCACGACCTTCGAGTGACCGGGAGGAATATCCTCCACGCGCGCGACCGAATGAAATCCGTCTGTCACGGCGCCAACGCTCCTGTTCCGTCTGGTCGGCTCGGTCGAGGCTACATTCGAAGAGTGTATTTCAACTCCATGCCTGTCGTAATGCCGATCTGCTTGATGAATCCGGCTTCGGTTTGGAGAACGTAGCGAACCGGATCTGGCGAGTCTCCATACCATGGGCAGGGATCACCTTCACAGGGAGGAACATTCTCCATCATCCTCACGATATGATGACTTTCGTCTACCCACATAACATCGATAGGAAATCGGTACCCCTTCGTCGTGATTCGATGGGGACCGCTCGACTCGAAGATATAAAGCATTCCGCTGTGAGGTGGCAATGACTCTCGAAATGCGAGACCGAACAGAAGTTTCTCTGGTGTATCGGCTACCTCCGTTTCCAGTTCCCGGCCGTTCGGAAATGTGACGATGATGATGCTGGACTCCTTCCGTTCAACCAGAAAGAGGGAGACACTCATGAGGAGAATCGCTAACAAGACGAGTGTGACGATCCGCTTTTTCTTCCGCTCGTGATCCTGAGCCGGCATGGTAACCATCCCAAAAACCTGGTCCGCGATTCTCAATACACTTCTGGGCCCAAAGGCCCATGATATCAGCGAATCTAGGCCTTCTGAGCGAGCCCGGTTCTGTTGACTTAGAAAAGAGCAGCAGACTAGAATAACACTTACGTTACGTCACGCAACTATGGTCGTGGCGACGCGGTTTTGTCAACCGTGTTGATCCTCATTGTGGTGAGAAGGAGGCAAGGGTCATGGCACTGCTGATTACTGATGAATGCATCTCCTGTGGAGCCTGCCTGCCAGAATGTCCTAACGAGGCGATCTTCGAAACTCGCAGCGATGCAGAGGGGAAGGGGAACCACGTCGGCGATGGCCAGGGAGTTGGCGACAACATTTATGTCATCACACACGACCGCTGCACCGAATGCGTCGGTCACTTTGACGAACCGCAATGTGCGGCAGTCTGCCCAGTTGACAATTGCTGCATCTCCGACCCAGCCTACCCTGAAGCAACGGATGTCCTGCTCGATAAAGCGAGGAAGCTCAATCCGGATAAAAACATTGATCCTGCGAAGGTATGGAGCGGAGTACGAAACTAACTCGATCCTGGTCCCACAATAGGGCCCTGCTCCTTCTTTCAGGAGCAGGGCCCTTGTATTTTGCGGCCGTCATTGCTGATTTCGGCCTTTTGGTGGCTTTATCATCGGCCGCGCAGTAGAATTTGATTGGGTCGTCTGTTGCGACCATCCGGCTCTCGTGTTCTTCGTGGGGCCGCCATGTATTGCTCGCCCCTCTATGGAGGTGACACCATGCGGCATCGATGGATCCTCGCAGGAGCGCTTTCAGGCCTCCTCATCCTCCCGACCTTGGGTCAGTCTAGTACCGGTGACATTGGAACCATCATCGAAAAGTTCGTCGTCCGGCAGTTTCCTGATGCGGCCAGCCATTATTGGGTGATCAACGAAACCCAGTGGGATGGAGATGAGATGATCGTGGATGTGCACACGATCGTGAAGGAAAGGTCCAATACAGAACCCACGTTAAGCCGCTTCCTGCTGCTCATCGTGGCTGGAGAGTTGAAAGGCAGTCAAAATATTCCGCTTGAGCCGGGGGCCGACTGCCGAACTGAAGAAGAAGCCTAGCGAGTCCTCTCTCCTTTTCCTCACACTCTCCCTGTCAAAACGACACCGCCCCCTCCGCTGGACAGCGGAGGGGGCGGTATTCCTTTTCGTTCGCCAGTCGCGAATGCTTACTTGATGATGAGTAGCTTACCGCCAACGTGAGCTGGATGCAGGTGACAGCGATATTTCAACGTGTTGCCCTGCGTGGCATAAAATAAGTCGCTGGTCGGAATACCAACGTACTTCGTCTCCCCCGGCTTCAAAACGAGTTGGGCTTTCAACACCGTGGGAGCCGCTTGCGTCTCGTCTGCCGTCAACAGGAACCCATGCTCAGCCGTAGAATTATTGGTCACCTTGATGACCACGGGACGACCGGGACGCACTTTGAAGTCAATGATCGTCGCGGGCGGATACCACGTTTTCATAGTGCCGATCTCGATCGCATACAATTCGGCATCCACATCCAATTCCTTGAACGGCTGGCCGACGACTGAACCGGTTTCCAGATCGCCAACCTCCACACCGCCCGCCTGGTGAGCATACACGCCCGAGGCTGCAGCGAGAACCATAACCAGGCCGAAGAAGACCAATGCCATCGTCTTGCCCATGACCTACCTCCTTAAAAAGAAGAGATGTGATTAGGTTGGTGAATGAATACCGCCACGCTCAAGTGGCCACGACCGTCTTGCCGACTTCTCTGCTGCATGTCCTTGTATAATTCCTTCCGGAACGAGGGGATTCTTATAGCATAGCGGTCAAAACGGAAGCAAGACGGTTATTCTGGCCAGCACCGCGAAGGAAGACAGTCCCGATTCCTCCTGTTATCAACAAGACCTGATCCGCATTTTCAATAACTTACCTGAGTACCATCGGTTCAGGCTCTGGTTCGACAACCCCGGATCCCATTAGCAGATCGAACGGCGCATAGTCGTCTGTCAGCTCGACTCCAGAAGGCCACGGTTGCGTCCGACGTGTATTCAAGAGCGCGAGCGCTTCCGATGGAAGTCGATCCTGCTGAACAAATGCACCCACCTTGTTTACAAGCTCGGCGAATTCTTGTCTCTCGAGCGGTGTACCGGCAAAAAAGATCAAGTTCTCTGCACGAGTCTGCGCCGACTTCCAGGGTCCCTTGACGGCATACGATTCGATCTCAGGAAAGGACCGCCTCATCGTCTGCACGACGGCGTTGGCCCGCAAAAGATCTCCACCTTCTCCCACTGAGGCAAGATTTACCGCTACGATCCCATTCGGAGCAAGATGCGCCCGCAACTCTGCAAAAAACTCGACGGTTGTAAGGTGGAACGGAACCAAGTGTCGAGCAAATGCATCGACCCAGATCAGATCGTATGTTCGGTCGGTAGCTTGTAAGAAGGCTCTCGCATCCTTCACGTACACGTGGTGCTGCGGTGGGGCCCGGTATGAAAAATACGTCTCGGCCATCCGGACCACCGTAGGATCAAACTCCACCACATCTAATTCGAGCTGCGGCCACCTGTGCGCGAGCCATTTCGCCAAGGACCCGCCACCCTGACCGAGAATGAGCCCGCGCTTAGCGTCAGGAACCCAGGCTAATGAAGCAACCATAAGTTGACTATAGGGAAGAAACAACGTGACCGGATCCGCCTTCCACATGACCGCGTGGAAGGTCCGGTCCAACACTAGATAGCGAAACAGGTCGTCGTCTCGAATTCGAACCTGCTGGTAGGGACTATCCTCTTCGTATACGGGAGTTTTTAACACCTGGATCGGATGCAGCGCACCGGCCCCCAGGCCTATCGCGCAGAGCGCCAATGCCCCGCTTATCAATGGTCGAGTTGTTGTCGCTCTCATGAGCCACCAGAGACCGAGCCCCATTTGGATCGCTCCGAGCCAGGCCACAAGCGCCTGACTGCCGATCCAAGAAAGCAGAAAAAACGCGGTTCCCCAGGTGCCGAGGAGACTCCCTACTGTGGAGAGTGCAATCATGCGTCCCGTCTGACGTCCGAGGTAGTCGAGATTGGAGATGGCAAGCCGCAACATGGCCGGCAACACCCCGCTCAACCCAAACGCCGGGGGCGCCAACAGCACAGCGGCCGCGACACAGGGACCCCAGCGTGGATCGTCAATCGTCCCTGCGACCTTGAACAGCACCGGCTGACCGAGCCACGCGATAAGAAAGGTCCAAGCTCCGGAGAACAGCAATAACCCAGCGAGAACGTGGCCGGGGGGCTGCCGGTCCGACATCCGACCGCCGAACGCATACCCGCTGCTCATCGCTCCGAGGATGACGCCGATCAAGGCACCCCATACGAACAGCGAGTTGCCGAAAACAGGTGCCAAGAGTCGGCTGCCCAATATCTCCAACGCCATGACAACCGCACCCGTGATCAACGCCGTCGCCAGGAGAAACCAGCGGGAAATAGGAGCAGAAGCTGTTTTGGATTTCATAGAGCGGGAACGGGAGGCGGGCCGATCACATACAATCGCGCTCGTGAGAATCCGAACCGCGTCATCACAAGCTGCCCCAATTCTTAAAATAGCGCAGGAGATCCCGTACGGAGATGACGCCACTCACCTGACCGTCCTCCGTGATGGCAAGATGTCGAATCCCATGCTCCGCCATTAGATCACTCGCCTCATGAGCGGATCGGGTAATGTCGATCGTGATGAGCGGTTGGCTCATGACCATGTGAACTAATGTCTCATGCGCCAACTTGGATTCTGCCATGCACCTGCGAACCAAATCCGATTCACTGACGATCCCGCAATAATCTCCATGGTCTTGGACCAGCAAGGCCCCGACTTTGGCCTCGCGCATCAGCTGTGCCGCCTCTAGCAGAGTAGCATCAGGACTCACGGTCTGTAGCACTCGCTGCATCAACACCGCAAGAGGCCGTTGGATGGTCCCGCTATGGATGGGCATGACACCGGTCTCGAATGGATGAGGAAGGCATAGTACTCAAGCGTTATTCATCCTGTCAACGAATGCCCGGACCATAGCTGGTTCGATCTTAGAACTTCGATAACTTCATTGCCGGATCCATCGGCCATTGCTATACTGCCGCCAGATCGGACAAGATCGTAAAGAGGATACGATCTCTATGCATATTAGCGTGATCGGAACCGGGTACGTGGGATTAGTAACGGGGGCCTGCTTCGCCGAGTTTGGCGTCAATGCGACTTGCATGGACAACGATGCCAAACGTATCGGAAAACTTGAAAAGGGGGAAGTCCCGTTGTACGAGCCAGGGCTTACCGAACTGGTCACGAAAGGCAGTAAGGAAGGGCGACTCAGCTTTACCACGGATATCGCGAAGGCAGTCGAGAAGGCCCTCGTGATCTTCATCGCGGTTGGCACTCCACCGCGATCCGACGGATCCGCAGATCTGTCCTACGTCGAAGAAGTCGGACGTGGGATCGCTCGGAACATGACAGGCTACAAAGTCATCGTTACCAAGTCGACCGTTCCAGTCGGAACCGGAGAAACATTGCGCAAGGTCATTACTGCCAGCCAGTCCGGCAAGTTTCGGTTCGATATTGTGTCAAATCCGGAATTTCTCCGCGAAGGATCGGCCATCGAAGACTTCATGCGACCGAACCGAGTGGTCATCGGGGCCGAGAGCGAACAGGCCATAGCGATCATGAAGGACCTCTACCGGCCCCTCTACTTGATCGAGACCCCCTTCGTTGTAACAGATATCCCGACCGCGGAAATGGTCAAGTATGCGTCGAATGCCTTCCTCGCGACCAAGATTTCCTTCATCAACGAGATGGCGACCCTCTGCGAAAAAGTGGGCGCTGATGTGCAAGTCGTGGCGAAGGGAATGGGGCTCGACAAGCGCATTGGATCCAAATTTCTTCATGCTGGTCCTGGCTTCGGCGGATCATGTTTCCCAAAGGATCTGGCCGCTCTGATCCAAACCGGAGAACGGCTTGGCTACCCCATGCAGATTGCGAGGGCGGCATCAAAAGTCAATGACGAGCAGCGGCAGCGGATGGTGGAGAAAATCCTGGAAACCATCGGAGATCTAACAGGAAAAACCTTCGCCCTCTTAGGTCTGTCCTTTAAGCCAAACACGAACGACTTACGCGAATCCCCCGCGCTCGAGATTGCACAGGCCTTGATAAAACAAGGAGTGACAATCCGTGCCTATGATCCGGTCGCCCTCGAAGAAGCGTCTCAAACCGTCAATGGCCTCATACCATGTCGAGACGCTTACCACGCCGCAGAAGGGA
>UEXT01000693.1_pt1 | contig 33087 bp, 33 predicted proteins | sample 4301081 | NCBI WGS metagenome assembly UEXT01 (sample SAMEA4773177, study PRJEB27434) | metagenome | biome: 2259; feature: agricultural soil; material: soil | place: USA | collected 2014-09 | depth 0.25 m
CGGGGTATCCACGAAGGACCTGAATTTAAGAACGGAAAATCACCGAATGTAGTCTCCTCGTTGGTACCAAGAGATGTAATTCAGGTGCCCTTCGGACACCCCACCTTAAGGACAACGTCCGGGATTGGTTATTTCGGAAGAGAATGAGACGGGAAAGATTCGATCGCAATGGGAGATCGCACACCTCTAACGGGAAACAGTCTCTTTCGATTTGTTTGGATGAGGTTGTCGCCTATTGCACCACAATTGACACACCGCCACCCCTGGACTCCCGACAGAGAACCCTGCCGCGGGTCCACGAGGTACTCCCGGATGATGAATCCCTCACAGCGCGGACAGCTCATCCTCAGGCCATTGAAGTGACGTGGGATCGGATCACGAGCCCTTCTACCGAACCCGTTGATTCTCAGGGATCGAAGTGGCCCGCTCTCCTCCATGGTGCGAAACCGACCGTTGTGTGCTGCTCCACCGCTGCAATCCCATGAGCGCCTGGCCATCATGCAAGCCGATCTCGTAGCTCTCCCGTCGAGCCAGTTGATCTTGACCGTACATGTTCAGCCGACTCCTTCCAAGCATGGCGTCGAGGAGGCCTTCCTCTTCAGCGAGGAATCGGTCTGCTTCTTCCTTCGTGACCGCTTGCATCCGTTGGAGCCGGCACCATGCGAGACGTGATCGGATCAGAGTTGATGAAAACTCCATGATCTCCCTCCTCCTTTCGGTGATCTCCCTCTACTCAATAGACTCGAACATAAATCACGGCGTATACCTGAGCTACCCATGAAATACCTGCATTTGCGGTGGGGAAATCACCCAAGGGGGTAGCTGTCAACCCGAATGGAGGCTTTGCACGATACCCGCCCTGAAAGCACAGCACATTGATTGCGTCCCTTTCTCTGAAGTAACCTATTCATTTTGGCATAGAGACTATGCAAGTTCGGGCAAGCTTCTCCGAACTTATCACCGTTGAAACTGTAGAACCTTTCACGAAGGAGATGAAATGGCCGGTTTCCCGATTGAAGTGGCCACCCGAATTAAGACCCTACCACCTTACCTCTTCGCTGCTATCGACAAGATGAAGCAGGAGGCAATCGCGCGGGGCGTTGATATCATCAACCTCGGTATCGGCGATCCGGACCTGCCAACACCGGCTCCCATTATTCAGAGCCTGGCAGAGGCCGCCAAAAACCCCAAGCATCACCAATATCCCTCGTATGAGGGTATGCTGGTATTCCGCAAAGCGGTCACCGATTGGTATAAGCGCCGTTTCAATGTGATGCTCGATCCAGCCAACGAAGTGCTGACCTTAATCGGGTCGAAGGAAGGCATCGGGCACATCCACCTCGCATTTGTCGACCCTGGGGATGTGGTGCTGGTTCCAAGTCCTGGCTACCCGGTGTACCCGGTGGGCACGAGTTTCTCGGGCGGCGTGCCGCACATCATGCCGCTGACGAAGGCCAACGGATTCTTGCCCGACTTAAAGGCAATCCCGAAAGACGTGGCTAGGAAGGCCAAGCTGATGTGGCTGAATTCACCGAACAATCCGACCTCCGTCATCATGACCGAGGACTACTTTAAACGCGTTGTTGAGTTTGCGCAGGAGAACCAGGTCATCGTCTGTCACGACGCGGCCTATTCGGAAATTTTCTATGATGGCAAGCGTCCGTCGAGTTTCCTCGAAGTAGACGGCGCAAAGGATGTCGGGGTGGAATTTCACTCGCTCTCCAAAACCTACAACATGACTGGCTGGCGGATCGGTTTCGCGGTCGGCAACAAAGATGTCTTAGCCGGGCTCGGCAGGGTGAAGAGCAACCTGGACTCTGGCGTTTTTGAAGCGGTGCAGGCGGCCGGTATCACGGCGCTCGGCTTGGATGAGTCCATCATTGATAGCCTTCGGAAGGTGTATCAGGAGCGACGCGATACGCTCGTTCCAGGACTCAAGACACTGGGTTTGGAGGTCGATCTCCCTCCTGCGGCCTTTTATGTGTGGGTGACAGTGCCGCGGGGTTACACCTCTGCCTCTTTCACCGCTCATTTGTTGGAGAAGGCCGGAATCGTGACGACACCGGGCAATGGGTTCGGTGCACCGGGCGAGGGGTATATCAGGATGACCGTGTGCACGTCGAAGGAACGGTTAGCAGAAGCAGTCGAGCGTATCAAGAAAACGGGATTCTAGATTGCAGGCGAGGTGCCGAGGCGAGTTGCTTGCTCGCGGAACGCGCAGGAGTGGGTATGGGAGGGGTGTTAGTTCGAGCCCTCTCCCATGTCGATTGCAACTCGACCTTCCTGGCCGGTGCCCGTTCGATGCGCGCAGTCGCCCCTCACGTCGACACCTCGCTTCGCGATACACCACGCTCATCTTTGTGGGGTTGGGGAGGAGAGAAGATGGGGCGCGAAACGGTGTTCATCGGATTTGGGTCCAATGTCGGCAATCGGGTCGATTTCTGCGACCGGGCGGTGAGCCTGTTGAGCCTCCTCCCGCACTCTCAAGTAACTGGCGTTTCGCTGCTCTATGAGACAGAGCCGGTTCACGATCATGCCCAGCCGGGAGACGGCTGGTTTCTGAATGGGGTCGTCCGACTCGAAACCGATGTCACCCCGCGCGGCCTCCTGATGGTGCTCCGTGAGATTGAGCGATCGCTCGGACGGGATGAAGAGAATCGCTCGGGCCCCCGAACTATCGACTTGGATATGCTGTTCTACGGGCAGCGAATTATCGACGAGCCCGACCTCGTCGTACCGCATCCTCGGCTGCATCAACGCCGATTTGTCCTCATGCCATTGAGCGAACTAGATCCGCTCTGGATGCATCCCTCACAGCATCGAACAATCACCCAGTTACTGGCCGAGGTTCGAGATCCGTCTGAGGTCCGCCTGCTGTTTCCCCAGCCGTCGACCCGGTACGGATCACACCCCACGTGTAGTTCGCCTCCACGTTCATGAAAATCATCCGCTCCTCACAGGCCATGACTGCATGGAGCGAACGCCTCCGTCGCGAAGGCGTAACCATCGGATTCGTACCAACGATGGGGGCGCTGCACGATGGCCACCGTGCCTTGATCCGCGCGGCGCGGCTGCAATGCGACGCGCTGGTCGTGAGCATCTTCGTGAATCCAACCCAATTCGGTCCTCAAGAAGATCTCATCAAATATCCACGCCCCATTGTGAAGGATCGTGCACTCTGCAAAGCCGAAGGGGTCGATGTCTGCTTCGAGCCAACAGCAGCCGCCATGTATCCAGAAGGGTTCCAAACGGTCGTGACGGTTCCCGCAATCGGCCGACGTTGGGAAGGAGAGTTTCGTCCCCAACATTTCGCAGGTGTCGCGACGGTCGTCACAAAATTGTTCGGCATTGTTCGCCCGCATCATGTCGTCTTCGGTCAAAAAGATTACCAACAAGCGGCGGTTGTTCGACAGCTGATTGCGGACTTGAACCTTGGAGTCACACTCGATGTTCGACCCACCGTCAGGGAACGCGATGGCTTGGCCATGAGTTCCCGCAATAGCTACCTCTCGGCGGAAGAACGGCGGATCGTCCCGATCCTCTACCAGGCCTTGCAAGCCGGTCGACAGGCGATTGCTGAAGGAGCGACGGACGCCGCATGGGTGCAGGAGGTCATGCGGAAGGTGATCGCTGAAAAACCTACTGTTCAGATCGAATATCTGGCCATCTGCGATCCAACAACACTAGAACCGCTCGCGGCGATCAACGGACGAGCCGCCCTGCTCGGGGCGATCCGCATAGGCTCGATCCGATTGATCGACAATGTGGTGGTAAAACGGCCTGCTCGATGACGAGGGCTTACATGGCACCGGTCGGAAGGCGGCTGAGGCTGACGAGCAACCCGAGCACAATTTGACTGAGCCGTTGTTTATCGCGAGGCGACATCTCGAGAAAGGAAATCCCGAGAGATGAAGGGCGAACCGAGGACACCATCCCCGATTCGATGGTGATCGGCTCTGGCTCCGATGCCGGATTCAATGTCAACTCGAGAAATGTGCCTCTTGGCAATTCGGCTGTCGTCCGCAGGGTGCAGCCTCCCATCGAAATCTCAGTGATCCGATTTGTGCCGCGCAGATTACTATCGGTCAGGAATCCTGTTTCAATAGAGGTGGGGAGGCGTTTGTACTGCCGCCTGTCGAACGCTTGTGTATCTTCGCGGGCGCCGGACCAAAACGCGCGGAATTGGCTGGTACAGAGCTGGCACCGGAAGGGGAAAATATTTACACGACTGAGGAGACGCTCGACTATCCCCTCTCGGGAAGTGGCCCGGACGAATGGAGTTCCACAGTTCGGACAGTGCAGATCATTCATCGAGATGAAGGGACCTCTTAGCGAGCAGCTTCGGACTCAAGCCTGACCGGCGACGACCCGCTTTGCTCAGCCAAAATCGGTTCGATGCATGCCGGCGAGTAGGTAGCCGGTTTCACCCATTTCCCATCTTCCCGCTTGTACCCTCCCACCTTGCTCATGTTGGACCGATGGACCTCTCGAAAAACAGGATCCATATCAATTCCATGAGACACGGCTGTACCGTAAACGACGTAGAGGAGATCGGCGATTTCCTTGGAGATCGCCTCGAGGTCGCCTCGAGTTAACGCTTCCTGCAGCTCTTCGAATTCCTCCTGAATCAGGTTGATTCGCAGTTCGCGCGTCCGCTCATCGACAAGGGTAGGGCTGGGATGCACAAGAATGTTGAACGTACGGTGAAATTCTTCGACCATAGCCTGTGCGTCCGACATGATGGCTCCCTCTCAGGATTCGTATGGCAAAGCCGTACGTGGTACCAGCTCCAATGGATCTAACGAGGGGATCTCCTTGTCGGACGACACACCCATGTCTTTAAACCGGCGTGCGGCCGGCAGAATCCTCGTTTCCAGCGACCCCACCGCTTTGTTGTAAGACGAGACACTTTTTCCGAGTGCCTGCCCAACATCATTGAGGTGCTCTGCCAGCACGGCCATCCGTTCATAGAGATCCTTCCCTAATCGGCCCGCCTCATCGGCATGGGCTGTTAATTGCTCTTGTTGCCAGCCATACGCCACCGCGCGTAAGAGTGCCATCAGGGTCGTCGGCGTGGCGAGGACTACCCCTCGGGCAAACCCATCTTCGATCAATTGGGGATCCTGCTCGAGTGCCGCACCGAGGAAGTGCTCGCCTGGAAGGAACAGCACGACGAACTCGGGCGCGTGGTCAAACTGGTTCCAATAGGCTTTGAGACTCAACTCTTCCAGGCGGGCCCGCACCTGTGCGGCATGTCGGCGCAGCCCATCCAAACGTCGTTCTTCCGTTCTGGCTTCATGCGCATCGAGATACCCAGCCAAGATCGTTTTGGCATCCACGATCACCTGCCGGCCTCCGGGGAGCTGAACAATCATATCGGGTCGGAGACGTCCATCGTCGATTGTCACGGACTCTTGCTCGACAAAATCGCAATGGACCACCATGCCAGCCAGCTCGGCCACCCGTTTGAGCGTGATCTCACCCCAACGGCCTCGCACCGTAGGCACCCGCAGCGCGTTGACCAAATTTCCGGTTTCCTGCTGCAGGCGCTGCTGTGACTCGGAGAGCAACTTGAGGTGCTGATCGAGGCCCCCGTAGGCGGCCTGTCGGGCCTGTTCCATATGGCGCAACTGTTCATCATATCGCTTGAGCGAGTCTTGCAGGGGCTGCACGACGCTCTCGATCGCCTGTTGACGTTGAACTAAATCGCCCTTGGCCTCGATCTGCAAACTTTCGAACGCCACCTTGGCGAGATTCAGGAACGCGTCGTTGTTCTGTTTGAGCGCCTCACCGGACAAGGCTTGGAAGGTCTCAGCTAATTGTTGCCGTGATTGGGCCAGCAGCGTCTTCTGTTCCTCGATATGCCGAGTAGTTTCAGCGGCAAGTGTCTCGGCCGCTGCACGTGCCTGCAAGGAATCGGAGAGCTCCTGTCTGACTTGGCTAAGCTCCATCCGATCACTTTCAATCTTTCGCCGAAATTCCTCAGCCAAGGTTTCGGCCCGTTGGGCCCGCTCGGTGAGGCTCAGAAGTTGGCCCTGGAGACGTCCACGTAAGCGGGCGGCTACAGAAAACCCGGCGATCAGCGCGCCGAGCGCGGCTCCAACAAGCAAACCGATGGCCAAGGTGGTGCTGTCAACCATAAGTTCTTGGTATGCCTCGTCGAGACGGATAGCAATCGCGGCATTTGTTCTGAATGTGAGCGCGAACAGGAAAGTGTTTTTCGCAGAGTACGCAAATGGACTCAAAACGTCAAGGGCGGTGATCGATAGGGCCGATAGGCCCTACACTGAGTTCGTTCGGAATATTAACGGTCAATCGCGCCTGTTACGGTAAAACTTCTGTTTTGCATTGTACGAGGACATCTCCCCGCATCGCATCCACCATTAGAGAGTCACCCTCGCGTATCCGAGCTGTGGCGCCCAGGACATTGACGACGGCCGGCAAACCGTACTCGCGCGCGATGATGGCGCCATGTGACAACGTTCCTCCCATCTCGGCAACAAGACCCGCGGCTATGACGAAGAGTGGCGCCATACCCGGATCGATCACTGACGTGACGATGATATCGCCAGCTCTGACCCTTCCCCAGTCGGCCATGGACCGAACAAGCCGCGCCGGTCCCGTGATGAAACCAGCACTGATGGGAATTCCTCGCATGACTTTCTCGGGCAGATCGGTATCGCGTTCGCCTTCCCCGTCACAGACTTGCTTCCAGGTGCGAATCGTATCAGGCACGCTGACCAGCCGTTGCCGCTCGCGTTCCGTACGGCGAGCTCGCACAACTTCCCTCCAATCCTGCTGCCGGCCAGCCGATATGTCGGCTCGCTCATCGAGCGTCAGGAAGAAAATATCCTCCCGTGAGACGAATACACCTTGCTCTACGAGCAACTCGCCTAATCGCAAGAGGAGATTCCTGGCTGCGGCCGAGTAATACATCAGATGATGTCGATTTGCTTCCCTCAGGGCAAAGAATCGGCAGAGGCGTCGATACCACCAGACAAAAATCAGCCATCGGTGCAAGTACCAACCACAGCGTCTTCGAATCTCTAGTAGGGCTTGTGCACGCGTAGAGGCCTGACGAGCAAGAATGTCGGCAGGGGGTGCATTGGCAGGAGACAGAAGTTGAGCACGTACGACGGACAACAACAGCTCCGGCTGATCTGCGAAACGAGGAGAGATGACGTCTGATTCTCCGATCCCACGATGGCCATAGTCCTCCAGATACCGATTGAACGATCGGAGAAACTCAGTTTCTTTTAGGGTTTGACGGAAGTCTGTCAGGATCGACGTTTCGGCGGTCAGCATGCGGAAAACCACCGGTTCGCATCTGGCGATCTCCGCCAGTGCTGCCAACTGTACAATTTGCTGGGCACTGATCACCGATCCTTCCCCTTGAAGTGCCGCGTTCAGCAAGGTTCGCCAATCTTCACCTAACCAGGGAGGCAAGAAGGTTCCCAGTGCTTGAAGGCACAGGGACACCCCTCCGGCAATCCCAAACGTCAGTTCATGTATCTTGAGCCACCGCTCAAGGTCATCGAGACGAGATGAGACATCCCTCTCGGTCAGGCGCCGAACACGGTCTGGCTGGTAGAGGACCGCGAAACCTTTCATCTCTTTAAACCACGCCGGGCCGTATTTCAGGGCCTTGCGCATTTCTCTTATGCTCAACAGGCCTGCTCGAATGAACGCGCTCCATCCGAGTGGCCGTACCTCCGGAATCGTCGCCGATGGCTCCCCTCCCATCTGTTCTGTCACACGTGAAGGATCTCCGCGCAGCTGTAAGACAAGTGCCTGCATGAGGGTCATGTTGATATAGGGACGGCCTTGAAGGATTCGAACCGATGTCATCCCTCCGGGAATCGTGCAACCGAGTCGGCGGTAGGGGCTGAGGATGTAGTCTTCCATAAACCGCTCAAGAAACGAGAGCCCCAATGGGCTTGGCAATTCCGGCAGTGTTTCCTTAAAGTTCGCCCGTGACCACTCGCAGTCGTCATTCGTGAGCGGTAATCCACCAGGCCGACTGGTAATGAGACGCGCCTGCAGGAGCCACAAGCCGCGTCTGTCGATCACCCACTCGATGTCGACCGGAGTGTGGAGCGCCTGTTCGACCTCTTTGGTCACTCGGGCGAGCTCATTCAACTGTCCATCCGTCAGGCTGGAAGACTCAACCTCGCCTGACGGGATGTCTTCCTCTCGCACGCCCTCCGCGCTCAGACGCAGGGCTCTTTCTTTCTTGGCAACAGCCTGTTCTATGACCGTGATGGTTTGTCCGTCAGGATTGACTCGAAGGACGTAGTGATCGGGTATGACAGTCCCTTGTACCAGCGACGCAGCAAGTCCCGGAACAGCATTCACCACCACGGCATTTGCTCGACCGGTCAGGGGATGAATGGAATAGGCCACACCGCCGACTTGTGCATCCAGCATGGGTTGAATGACTACAGCCATCGCGGGCGGTGTCTTGCTCGGTCTCAATCGCTGATGGTATTGGGCCACTCGCTCGTCCCAAACTGACGCCCAGACGTCCTTGATCGCCGAGTCTATCCCGGACCGCGGCACACCAAGATGCGTTCTGTACAGCCCCGCGAAGCTGCCATGGGCGGCACCTTCGTTCGTCGCAGATGATCGGATTGCCCAGAGGGTAGAGAGTGGCTGGTCGAGTCGGCTGATGGCCTGTTGAACCTGCGCGATCAGATCGGAACATTCCATGTTCCGAATGACAGTCTGACAATCAGCAAGGAAGGGTGGCCTATCTTCTCCCGAGAGTTGCAGAAGATGGTTCCACCGGACCGTCAACGCGAAGCCTCGAACCGCAAGACAGGAGTGATAGGCTTCTGTCGTGACACACAGACCCGATGGAACGCGAAACCCATGAGTGATGAGGCGAGCTAAGCCAGCCGCCTTTCCACCAGCGAGACCTGGATCCGTGCAGGCGTACAAAGGAAGCAGGAGAGGGCGATCCATTGAATATGGATAGTATCTACAAAGCGAGGATCAGGTAAAGGTCGTTAACGTTGGTCCCGGTGGGGCCAGTCGAGATGTGGCAGTGGAGTCGTTTCAACGCAGGATAGGTATTATTGTGTTGTAATGCGTGATCGAGATTGATCCCCAGACGCTTCGCCTGAGCGACGCTCTGACCATCGACGACGGCGCCAGCGACATCCGTCGGGCCATCCGTCCCATCGGTACCGATTGCGGCAACCCAGACCCGCTGAAGCCAGGCAATTTCACGGGCCGCGGCCACAGCAAATTCCTGGGCACGGCCACCTTTTCCTTTACCGGCGACAGTGACCGTTGTTTCTCCCCCGGCCACAACACAACATGGCGGAGGCAACGGCTGGCGCCGATTCACGATGCTCCTCGCGATCAGCCCAAACCGCTTACCTGCCATACGAGCTTCTCCCTTCAGTATCGTTGAATGCACATGGATTTTCAGCCCAGCATCGTTCGCGGCTTGGGCAAGGGCGGTGACCGCGATCGTGTTATTGCCGATCACGTGATGATGGACGCGCTGAAAGATGGAAGACCTGGGTTTCGGGGTCTCAGTCACATATCCTCGCTGCCCTTGAAGTAAGTGCTGTCGGACTCGTGGTGGGATCGTTCGCCAGATGCGATATCGCCGGAGGATCGCCACCGCATCATGGTACGTCGTTGGGTCGGGCGCTGTCGGCCCAGAAGCGATCGCGCTCAGGTCATCGCCGATCACATCGGAGAGAATAAGAGTCACCACTGTCGCACGCGTTGATTCGGCCAGACGGCCGCCTTTGATCGTGGAGAGATGCTTGCGAACGGCGTTGATTTCCTGGATCGTAGCCCCGCACCGCAATAATCGATCGGTTGTAGCTCGCTTATCAGCCAGTGTAACTCCCTGTACCGGAGCTGGCAGCAAACTTGAAGCCCCTCCGGAAAGGAGGACGATCAGGAGATCGCGACGGGTTAATGCCGAGACCATCGACTGTATACGAGCGGCCGCTCGCTGCCCGGCGTGATCGGGGATCGGATGACCAGCCTCCTCGACGGTGATCTTGGCCGTTGCCACGGCATGACCGTACTTCACAACGACGAACCCACTATGCAGGCGCGGACCGAGACGTCGCTCCAGAGCCCGAGCCATGGGTGCCGTGGCCTTTCCAGCCCCAACTGCGACCACTCGATCGTATTGGCTTAGATCATATCGACGCTGGCCGATGATTAGCTTATTGCCTCGCATGATCACGGCGAGGCGCACGGCGCTGGCGGCCTGCACCGCTCTCAGGCTCCGCTCGATCAGTTTCTTGAGCAAGGGCCGGGCCGGCGACGAACGCAAGCGGATTTGCATCAGAGAAGACGTTAGGGAGTCTGTACTTTTTCTTGCTTGAGGCAACGAGAAGGGCAGGTCTGCCGTGGCACTTTGATCTGATAGGTGCCGCGCGGGAGAAAATCTTTCTTCAATTCTGGGTTCAACATCTTCAGTTCCAAAAAATAAGTCCCGAACTCTTCCGCAATAGAGGTGAGCGCGCGCTGAGGTTCTTTGACATTCAATGTGATAGTCTCAGTCTCCAACGGCATATAGAGATCCTTCTTGCTGAGACCCAAGTACTTCTCTGGTTGCGAATAGATCTCCTTGGCCGCAATGATTCTCGGCACGTACCGCATAGTTTCCCGCGGAGCGTGCATCTTCCAATAATCAGTGATCTTCTGCTCCTTGAGCAACTTGCGAATGCGTTCTTCCCCCGCGTTGTATGAGGCCATCGCCAAGAACCAATCGTTCTCCTTAAAATCCTTGAGGTAGCGCAAGTATTTCACCGCCGCCTCCGTCGACATTTCTAGATTGCGGCGCTCGTCCCGATAGCTATCGGATTTCAGTTTATAGCGTCTGCCTGTGGACCCGATGAACTGCCAGGGGCCCGAGGCCCTGGCTCGCGAGTAAGCAGCTGCTATGCATTTACTTTCGACAAGCAACATATATTTAAGGTCATCCGGCAGCCCGGCCTCCGCAAGTTGCTTCTCGACGGGAGGGAAACACCGTCCGGTTCGCTTGGCGAGAATAATGCTCTCGCCTTGATCCTCTAAGAATTGATAAAACTCGTATTCGATGCGTTCGCGCACCTGCCAGTTATCCAGCGGCACCGGCACGCCGGCAAACGTGATCTTGTCTGGCAACTTGAATGAGCTGAGAAAGAACCGCTCCCCTTCCCGCTTGATTTCTGGGAGGATGACTAGCCGATCTTCCGGTTCGTTCGGTCCCTCGAGCGGCTCGGGGACGGTCATCTCGCGATCCGGCTCCCCGTTGGTGGCAAGTCGAGCGGCGCTATCTTGTGATTCCGATTCTGGTTGGGCACCAGTTGGAACGGGCAGGACACAGGCTCCCACAAAAGTGCTAAGCACAATCATGCGTAACAACCACGCCGTCATACCGGTCTACCTCCCGCAGGTCCCTGTTTGTTCATGCTTGAACAACCATGCTAACAGTACATCAAAAAGTCGGCAAGCATGATCAACTTTCAGATTCATGCTAGACTGCGCCCCCCATGCGTACCTTGGCCGTACTGAACGATCACATCTCGAACTGTCGAGCCTGTCCCCGGTTGGTCACCTATCGAGAAGCGGTCGCCAAGGCAAAACGGAATCAATTTCGTGACTGGACCTACTGGGGACGTCCAGTTCCCGGATTTGGAGATCCTCGTGCACGCCTATATATCGTGGGGCTTGCCCCAGCCGCCCACGGCGGTAATAGAACAGGCCGCGTATTTACGGGAGACCGAAGTGGAGATTGGCTCTACGAAGCGCTGCATCGATTTGGCTTCGCCAACCAGGCTGAATCTCGGCATCGCGACGACGGATTAAAGCTCACAGATTGCTACATAGGGGCCACGGTTCGTTGTGCGCCGCCTGGCAACAAACCCGCTCCGGAGGAGTTCGAGGCCTGCCGTTTCTACTTCCGCCACGAAATGCGGCTCTTGTCACGAATACAAGCAGTGGTTGTGCTGGGAAAGATCGCCTTTGATCAATACTTTAAGGCTTGCCGTGATGAAGGGCTCGAGATTCCTTCTCCCCTCCCTACATTTTCGCATGGCGCCTCGTATTCACTTCCTTGGGATATCACGCTGATCTGCTCGTATCACCCCAGCCAGCAGAACACCTTTACCGGCAAGCTGACTCGATCGATGTTCCACCAGGTTTTCGCCACGGCACGACGGCAGCTAGGCAGAAAACTCACCTGTGCTTGTCACTAGGGTTACTTACGAGTCTGCGAGTCCCAATCGGCCAAGAATTTCTTCAGCCCAATATCGGTGAGCGGATGCTTGACCATCTGCTGGAAGATTGCGAAAGGCATCGTGCAGATGTGCCCGCCAGCCAGGGCTGCCTCGACCACGTGCTGCGGATGGCGAACGCTGGCGACTAGCACGTATGTCTTATAGTCATAGTTCTTGAAGATCGTGACAATTTGACGGATCAGTTCCATTCCGTTCGAACTGATGTCGTCTAACCGGCCGATGAAGGGGGAGACACACCACGCCCCGGCCTTGGCGGCCAAGAGTGCCTGGGTCGGCGAAAAGCACAGGGTCACGTTCACCCTGATCCCCTCGGCAGTCAACCGCTTTGTCGCCTTGAGCCCTTCGGGGATCAGTGGGACCTTGACCACGATATTCTTGTGAATCTTGGCGAGTTCCTTCCCTTCCTTGACTATCGCATCAGCTTCAAGGCTGACCACCTCGGCACTGACCGGCCCATCGACGATGTTGCAGATCTCGATGAGCACCTCGCGGAACACCCGGCCCTCCTTCGCGACGAGTGAGGGATTGGTCGTGACCCCGTCCAAAAGTCCCAGGCTCGCGGCTTCATGAATCTCTTTCACGCTGGCAGTATCGAGGTAGAACTTCATGGCTCTATCCTTTCTTGAAGTGACAGCATTGGTTGGGCGAATCGTTGATTCCTATTCTAAGAAGAACCTGCCGATGATGCAATGCCTCTCGCTTTTGAATTCGGTTTGACAGGTTTTGGGACGGGGACTAAAATCATGTTGTCAACTGAAGATGTATCACTGGGTTGTGCGTGATACTTCGTGCGATCAGGAAGAGGAGACATCTGATGCGCCGATTGCCGTGGGTCTTTCTGAGCTGTGTCCTCCTCAGCGCGTGCAGCAGCAATCCCTATCTTGAGGCCTCGCTCAAGCCCGCAGAACTTCAAGGCAAAGACAAAGCATGGTTCGAAAAGAACTGGGGTGCGCCAGATGGGAAGGCTCCGAGATTTTTCGGCGGGGAAACTTGGACCTATTATCGCATTGCGGGTGGAAAATCTGGCCCTCCGCTGTTCAATTTTTCACCCAACCAATGCCAGATCACACTGAAGTTCGATAAAGAAGAGAAACTCTCCGATTATAGCTATTCCGGCTGTTGACCCGCCAACTGCTTCTGGAACACGCTCGCACAAGCCCGACTGCAAAAATAATAGGTCTGCCCTCCGATGTCTTGCGTCGTTGCCGACCCTCGCGGCACAAATACCCGGCACACGGGATCCTGGACCATCTGGTTCTTGTCGAGAGGAAAACGATCTCCGGCTCCCCTTTCCTTAAGTTCCCGAATTGCACTGCGGAGCAGGAAGTAAAGAGCTACGAGCAGCGAGAGAATCAGGATAATTCTATACATAGTAGGAGGAATAATTCTGAGCCACAATCCTATGGGACGGGGTACTTCCTGTCAAGAATACCGATCCCAGGCCGGACCATCACGATCACCGTAATTTTCTCATTAATCTGTACCCAAGAGGCCTAGTCTCATTTGGTCGCAAAGACCCCCTTTACCCAGTACTTCAGATGGATAGGCTTCCATTTCACGCGATGATAGAGTGCGCTCATGAAGACCTGCGATAAATGCCGCGGAACAATGTTGCCGGAACGGGCAGTCGACTTGAATGCTGGACTCGCGATCATGGTGTTTGCGTGTTTGAACTGTGGTCGTCGAAAAGCTGCGGACCAGGAACCTCGCCCCCTCACCGCCCGACATTGATCACGGGATGACTTGATCCGAGCCGCGTATCCATTAGGAGAGCCGCGCGTGCGAAGGCGTCCCTCCTGGGTATCTTCCATTCCCGAGTGGGCAGAATCGGCACACCCCCTTCTCGACGCGCGTTCCGTGGCTCCTCTTCCTCAACCACTCATTGTAGTATCGCATGATCAGCTGGACCGCGGAGCGACGCGGCATCCCCTGCGGTCGGTGTGGGGTCGTCAAGAAAACACCTATCTGGACCTTCAATTGGTTCTGTGTCCGCACTTCCCCTGTGGACAATCGTCATTGGACGTGCCGCGCATTTTTCGGTGGCAGGCATCAGTTGGTATTTGAATCGAAAAAGTAGAAGGGAAGTGCAGCTGATGTGGACTATCGAAGCCCCAGCACGTCCATCATGTCGTACAGACCAGGCGACTGTCGAACAACCCAGCGCGCAGCTCGCAACGCACCTCGTGCAAATGTATCTCGGCTAGTGGCACGATGCGTCACCTCGATACGTTCGCCCATACCGCCAAAGAGAATGGTGTGGTCGCCGACAATGTCTCCGGCACGTATCGTTTGGATGCCGATGTCGCCCTTCTTCCGCTCGCCGATGAGGCCCTTCCGCGCATAGACCCCAACCTGGTTCAAATCACGATTGACGGCTCTAGCCAGCACTTCGGCGATCCTGATGGCCGTCCCGCTAGGCGCATCCTTTTTCAACCGATGATGGGCTTCGATCACCTCAATATCGTACTCATCTCCAAGCGTCCTGGCCATCTCGCCGATAACCTTGTACATCAGGTTCACTCCCACACTCATGTTGGGAGAACACACGCAAGGTATCTGGCGAGCCAGCGTCTTAACCTCCTCCATCTCGACAGCCGAAAACCCTGTCGTGCCGATGACCATGGCACGGTGGTGCTGGGCCGCGACACGGAGGTGATTGAGCGTGGCCTCCGGAGATGAAAAATCGATCACAACTTCCCCTCGGTCTAACAGAGCGGAAAGGTCATCGGTAATCAAGACCCCGGCGCGGCCACTGCCGGCAGTTTCACCGGCATCGTCCCCCACAGCATGATGCCCTTTATGTTCGATTGCGCCCACAAGGGTTAAGGCGGTCGAATCTTTCACCAACGCCACCAACCGGCAACCCATCCGACCGGCGGCTCCTGTAACAATGACCTTGATCATAGAGAGACGTTCTGTTTGGAAGCTGCGTCTAGATGAGGCCCATATCCTTTAGGACGCGAGCGAGTTTCTCTCGAGTATCTGTTGCCATTGCGCAGAGTGGCAAGCGCAATTCGGGATCGATTTTTCCCATCATCCCAAGTGCTTCCTTCACTGGGATCGGATTGGTCTCGTAAAACAAGGCTGCAAACAGCGGAGCCAATTTGAAATGAATCCTCCGGGCTTCCTCAATCTTCCCTGTGGTGAACGCCTTGACCAGATTGGCCATGTCAGTCGGAAGGAGATTGGCGGTGACGGTGACCACACCCTTGCCTCCTACTGCCATCATGGGAAGCGTCAAGGCATCGTCCCCCGCCAGGACAGTGAGGCGTTCCCCGCACAGCTGCACGATGTCCGACGCCTGCTGGACCGATCCGCTTCCTTCCTTGACGCCGACAACGTTCTTGATCGCCGACAATCTGGCGATCGTGGCAGGCAACATATTGACGCCGGTACGTACCGGAATGTTGTAGAGCACCAAGGGAAGCTCCACGGCCTCTGCGACTGCCTTATAATGCCGGTAGAGCCCTTCTTGCGTCGGCTTGTTGTAGTACGGTGTGATGAGCAGGGCTCCATCTGCTCCGGCCCGTTTCGCATGTCTGGTGAGTGCAATCGCCTCGTCGGTGCTGTTCGATCCCGTGCCGGCGATGACGGGTACCCGCCGGTTCACAACCTCCACGGTCAATTCGATGAGGCGGTGATGTTCTTCATGCGAAAGGGTCGCAGATTCGCCGGTGGTCCCGCAGGGGACGATGCCGTTGGTCCCGTTGGCGATCTGCCATTCGATCAACGAGGCAAAGGTCTGCTCATCGATCTTCCCCTTTCGAAAGGGGGTAACGATGGCCACGAACGAACCGGTAAACATGATCACTCCTCGCGCGAGTGGTTGACTGATTTCCCTACCCGCCAGCCGCTATCCCAAAAAAGCGGGAATCGTCTCACCCCTCACCAAATCATCATAACTTTCACGCGCTCGGATCACATGGATCTCCCCGTCCTTGACCAAGGCTTCGGGCACACGAGGACGCGAATTGTAATTGGAGGACATCACGAATCCGTATGCGCCGGCACTCATGACAGCCAACGCCTCACCCGGGCGGACATCGGGCAACGATCGATCCTTCGCGAGAAAATCGCCCGACTCACAGACGGGACCCACGACGTCGACTTGGTGCTTGCCGCGTTGTAACACCGCCTCGGACAGGGGACGAATCTCGTGATAGGCGCCATAGAGACTCGGCCGGATCAGATCGTTCATCGCCGCATCGACAATCACGAATTTCTTCGCCTCTCCCTCCTTCGTGTAGAGCACCTTGGTCACGAGAATCCCGGCATTGCCGACGATGACTCGGCCCGGCTCCATGATGAGCGTCACGTTGAGATCGCGCACCAAGGGCGAAATCGCGTCTGCTAGGTCCTGCGGCAGGGGGGGCGTCTCGTCCGAATAGGTAATCCCAAGGCCGCCGCCGATGTTGATATACCGGATGTCGGTCCCATTGCCTCTCAGCGCTTCGACGAGTTTCAGGACTTTCTTGAGGGCTTCGACGAACGGGGTCACTTCCATCAGCTGCGAGCCGATGTGTTTGTGCACTCCCACCACATCGATGTAGCTGAGGGAGGATGCGAGCTTGAACTCCTGCAGGGCCCGATCGGCCGCAATTCCGAACTTACTCTTCTTCAGGCCGGTGGAAATGTACGGGTGGGTTTTGGGATCGATGTCCGGGTTAATCCGCAATGCCACGCGCGCTTTCTTTCCCACCGACGCCGCCACGTCATTGATGGCATGTAGTTCGGCCGACGATTCGACGTTGAACATCAGAATATCGGCCTTGAGCGCATCACGAATTTCCTCGGCGCTCTTGCCCACACCGGCAAACACGATCTTGGACGGCGGCACGCCCGCCTTCAACGCACGAAACAATTCGCCACCGGATACGATATCGACGCCGCTCCCCTCCTTCGCCATTAGGCGAAGGACGGCCAAGTTGGAATTCGCCTTCATGGCGAAGGCAATGATATGGGGAACTGCTGCAAATGCCCGGTCGTAGACCTGAAAGTGGCGCACGAGGGTTGCATGACTGTAGATGTAGCAGGGGGTGCCCAGTTCCTTGACGATCCGGCTGACCGGCACCTGCTCGCAACACAGCTCGCCCTGCCGATACTCGAAACTATGCATCCTGCAAATCCTCGCTCAGAAATTCGAGACCGCTGAGCGATAAGCCCTGTAGCGATGCTTCGAAGGCATCCTTGAATTTACGATAGCGCAGCTTCACGTGCGGGATCGCCGCCATGATGGCCTCCGAATCCATCAACGCTTTCAGGGCGTCAGGGGTCGCGAGCTTGAGGTGTTCGAAATTCACGATCACGTCCATCTTTGCCTGCTCGGCGGCGTGCTTGATCCGTGCGAGCAGCTCTTGGGCGTTTAGCCGATCCAGCGCGCCCTCAAGATCCACGAAGAGGGCTGCAAATTTGTCGTGTCGTTTCGTCTTGATGTTGAGCGCCAGATTCTGCGGCACCACTGTCTGGGGATCGAACCGCTGCTTCAACGCGTGGAGCGCGCTGGGAATCAACTGGTCCGTATCCAGCACCGGTAGCTTGGCCTGCAGATGTTTTAACACCGACGCCAACGGCGACAGGGAACCTTTTGGGCAGGATCGCTTGACGAGCTTACGAAACTCCCGGTTCATCTCCCATCGCGCCACGAGCCGCTGGCTCGTGCCGGAGAGCCGCTTCCAAATCGAGGGGAGCGAATAGAATTGATGGTTGGCCCAATAGAATCCTTCTTGAAGCCGCTCGGGTGTCATGCGGCTGGGCTGGAACACGACATGCTTGCCGTCGTACTTCGACCAGTCGCGATCGAAGATCCGGCCAGCGTTATTATATCGGTCGAAGAGCGCGGTCCCCGGCAGCGGTGTCAGAATGTTGAAGTAGGCCAACTCCACTTGGTTCTTGGTCAAGAAGTCGACCGCCCGCTCAAAGACGGACTCGTCGTCGTTGTCGAAGCCGAATACGATTCCCGGATTGACCATGATCCCATGGTCATGGAACATCTTGATCTCTTGCGAAAACTTGTGGACTCGATTGAACGGCTTATTCGTTTCATCAAGACTATCTTCATCAAGCGATTCCATCCCGACGAAGACCGACACACATCCACTCTCCGCAGCCAGCTTGACCATCTCTTCGTCATCACCCAAGAACAGCGTGGATTGGCATCCCCACTTGATCTTGAGTGGTTTCAGCGCCGTCCAGAGTTCGCGGCAATAGGCTCGGTTGCTATTGTGTAAATCGTCGACAAAGGCCACGATGCTGCCGTCTTCTATGCCGACGCGAATCCGGAGCGCAGTGAGGAAGGCCTTCCAGAGGGGTTCGTCGCGCAGGCGCTCCACCAATTCACTGCGAATCCAGCGTTGGACATTCTGAAGTTCCGTCACCACCTCGGGCACCGGTCGTCGTCGTGTCGTTTTACCGTTAAACGGCGACACGCTGCAAAATTCGCAATCGAAGTGACAGCCTCTCGTCGTAAAACTGCATTGTCTCGTCATGTAGGCGTCGGGACTGAGCAATTCAACACGCGGGCTCTTGTAACGCTCGAGAGACGGAAAGCTCGCCATCTTATACGTGCGCTGCATCTTTCCCGCTTCGTAGTCAGCGACTAGCTGCGGCCAGAGGTCTTCCGCTTCACCGCACACAATAGCGTCCGCATGCTGCAGGGCCTCGTCGGGACAGTACGTCGGATGGACCCCGCCCATGACGACCGTCTTACCCCTCTTGCGGAACTCCGCAGCAATTTCATAGGCCCGCGGAGCGTAGCAGGTCATAATAGAAAGTCCGACCATATCGCACGGATCATCAAAATTAATATCCTCGACCGCTTCATCGACCAGATCGACATCCCAGTTCTCCGGCGTATAGGCCGCGATGGTGGGCAAGCTGAGCTTGGGAAACCATACCGCCCGCCGCTCCGAGGCAGTCAAATGGTAGGGATTGTTCCGCGGGTAGGGATCCACGAGTAATAGACGCTTACCCGTGTGAGACATTGCGCGCTGACCCTGTTTGGTTGGTTGGATAAGCTCCATTGGTTTCCCCCTCTTCACCACGAACGAGTTAGAGTCGCTCTCCGCACCATCTCATGACCATCAACGAGTCCCGACCGGCCTCAATGGAGGTAGCTCCACGCCTGGCCCCTCCAAAGCCGGCTCGGTGACCTCCTGGGCGGCCTCTTCTGCCGTTGCCGGTCTCTGTTTTTGTTCTTCAAGGGCATGCTGCTGCTTTTGCCGGTTAATCGTGGGCGTCACTCCCACATCCTCGGGCGCAATCGGCGATCCCACGACTCCGCAAGCGACCAAGAGCCCAGCCGTCCCGAACACCAACATAGCTGGCCAACGTATCATCTCATGCAATGGTGATGTCCGACTGTTCAAAAGAGCACTCGTTCAAGTTCTTTGATGCGGCGATCCACCCTCATACGCGCGGTACTTCCAATTTGGGCCTTCCGATCAATCGCCGCCATGACTCCCAAGCGAGACAGCACACCCTTTTCAAACCGGTCGGAGAAGGTCCGAAGCTCCTCCAACGAAAAATCTGCGAGGTCCCGGCCCTGATCCAAGGCGGCTCGGACCACTCGGCCCGTAATCGCATGGGCCTCGCGAAAGGGCATGCCTCTGGTGACCAGATAGTCGGCGACTTCCGTTGCCAACATCCCGCCCCCCGAGACCGCGTGCCGGAGAGCTTCCCGATTGAGCTTCACGCGACGCATCAATTCGGTCAAGACTTGCACGGAAGCCTGCACCGTATCGAGCGCATCGAAGAGGGCTGGTTTGTCCTCTTGGAGATCTCGATTATAACTCAACGGCAGTGCTTTCAACATCGTGAAAAGATTCATTAACTGCCCATAGACCCGTCCGGTCTTTCCCCGTATCAATTCAAGCACATCGGGGTTCTTCTTCTGCGGCATCATGCTGCTGCCCGTGCAAAACGCGTCCGGAAGATCGACAAAGTGAAATTCCTCCGACGACCACAGTATCAGTTCTTCGCTCAAGCGCGATAGGTGCATCATGATGATCGCCAAGGCTGCGGCCACTTCGATCATGAAATCCCGATCGGAAACCGCATCCAAGCTATTTTGTGTGATGGCCGGAAAACCGAGCAGCGACGCCGTATACCGTCGATCGATCGGATAATTTGATCCGGCCAGGGCTCCGGAGCCTAGCGGCATCACGTTCAGCCGCGCTCGCGCATCCCGCATCCGTTCCTTGTCGCGCTCCAGCATCTCCACATAGGCCAATAAGTGGTGGGCCACTAAGACTGGCTGCGCCCGCTGGAGGTGTGTGTACCCCGGCATGGCGACGGTTTGGTTCGCCTTGGCTTTGGCGAGTAAGACCCGCTGAAACTCGCGCAGTTGCTCCACCAGCTGATCGAGCTGTTCCCGAAGGTACAACCGGATATCCAAGGCCACCTGATCATTACGGCTCCGCCCTGTGTGGAGTTTTCCCCCCAGGGGGCCTATCAGCTCGGTGAGACGGCGTTCAATCGCCATATGAATATCTTCGTCGGACGAAAGAAAGCGAAACCTTCCCCGATCCAGCTCGGCCTTCACCGAAGCGAGTCCGCGAACGATGGTTCGTGTCTCCCCTCTCGTTAGAACGCCGGCCCTCTCCAAGGTCTTGGAGTGAGCGACACTGCCCTGAATGTCTTGCGCATAAAGCCGACGATCAAACCCCACCGAACCCGAAAATGCCTCAACGAGGCGATGGGTCTTGGCACGAAATCTTCCACTCCAGGCCTTGTCGGCGATTGCGCGTCGACCCGTGCGCCCTTTCTGTTGCGCCATAACCGTTTAGGACGACGCCTTTCGTCGCTGGGCCCGTATCGCCAATCGAAGGGCATTCAACCGAATAAAACCCTCGGCGTCCCTTTGCCGGTAGACCTCGTCTTCCTCAAATGTCGCGATGTCGAGACGATAGAGCGAGTTCTTGGATTTGCGCCCGACCACGGTGCAATTTCCCTTGTACAACTTCACTCGCACCGTTCCTGTCACGTCCTTCTGTGCCTCATCCATCGCCTTCTGAAGCATTTCTCGTTCCGGGCTATACCAGTAGCCATAGTAGACCATCTCTGCATAGCGCGAGATGAGACTGTCACGCAGGTGCAGCACGTCGCGATCCATCGTGAGCGATTCGAGACCTCGATGCGCCGCATGCAGAATCGTCCCGCCCGGAGTTTCGTATACCCCGCGCGACTTCATGCCAACATACCGATTCTCCACTAGATCGACTCGACCTATACCATGTGCCCCACCGAGCTTGTTCAGATGCGCCAAGAGCGTCGCTGCACTCATTTTTTTGCCGTCGACCGCCACGGGGTCGCCTGCCTCGTAATCAATCTCGATTTCCTGCGGCTTATCCGGCGCTCGCTCGGGCGACACCGTCGTTTGGAAGATTTCGTCCGGGGGTGCTTCCCAAGGATCTTCCAGGATCCCACCCTCATAGCTCACATGGAACAGATTGAGGTCCATGCTGTAGGGCTTGGCCTTCGTTGCCGTCACAGGAATACCATGCCGCTGGGCATATTCGATCAATTCACGCCGCGAACGGAAATTCCACTCCCGCCAGGGCGCGATGATCTTGATTTTCGGTTCCAAGGCCATATAGGTCAACTCGAATCGGACCTGATCGTTCCCCTTGCCAGTGGCGCCGTGGGACACAGCCTCGGCCCCTTCCTTCCTGGCGATTTCGATCTGCCGTCGCGCGATCAGCGGACGCGCAATTGACGTTCCTAATAAATAACAGCCTTCGTACACCGCATTCGCACGCAACATTGGGAACACGTGGTCCTTCACGAATGTCTCGCGCAGGTCTTCCACATAGACGCTCTTCACGCCGAGCTTCTGGGCCTTTATCTTCACAGCCTTGAGATCCTCGCCCTGTCCCAAGTCTGCGCAGAACGCCACGACTTCACAGTCGTAGGTTTCCTGGAGCCACTTTAAGATCACCGACGTATCGAGACCGCCGGAGTAGGCTAGCACCACTTTCTTGATCGCCCGCTTCATCTTCCCTTCTTGCTCCCCTTTCCCAACATCGCCACCAATATCGCTTTCTGCATGTGTAGGCGGTTTTCCGCCTGATCGATTATGACTGACTGCGGACCGTCCAGCACCTCTGCTGTGATCTCTTCTCCCCGGTGAGCCGGCAAACAATGCATCACGATTGCATCGGGTTTAGCACGATGCAGTAGACGGCTGTTCACTTGATAGGGGGCCAAGACTTTCAGGCGACGGGCCTGCTCACGCTCCCGTCCCATGCTGATCCACACGTCGGCATACACTACATCGGCTTCCTTCACCGCAATATGGGGATCCTGCCCGATTTCGATCACAGCACCGGTTTTCGCCGCTTCGATGCGCGCCACATCAACCACGTGCTGATCTGGTTGATACCCGATTGGACAGCCCAGCGCGATTGTCATCCCGATCTTCGCCGCCGCTTCGATCAAGGAATTGGCGACGTTGTTCCCGTCCCCAATGTAGGCGATCTTCACACCCTTTAACCGACCTATCTTTTCTCGAATCGTCAACAGATCCGACAGGGCTTGGCAAGGATGGCTGAGATCCGTCAAGCCATTGATCACGGGCATGGTCGCTTCCGCTGCCCACTCTTCCACGGTCGCATGGTCGTATGTGCGAACGACGATTCCGTCGAGATAACGCGACAACACCCGCGCTGTATCCGCGATGCTTTCGCCGCGCGAGAGTTGAATGTCGGCCATGTGTAACACCAGGGCATGCCCGCCCAACTGGTTCATTCCCGCTTCGAACGACACTCTGGTTCGGGTCGAAGGTTTCTGAAACAACAACCCTAACGTCTTGCCGGGCAACAGGGAGTGGAGAATCCCTCTTCGCTGCCGGTCCTTCAGGATCGCTGCCAGCTTGAGTAAGTGCTCGATCTCGGCCTTGCTCACACCCGCCACGTCGAGCAGGTCTTTCTTCATCATTTGGACCATCTTCAGACGTTCCATCTCCGCCACCCTACCCCCCGTGCACCTGTACCCCCGTTCCCGCATGCCTGCTAAAGACATGCGAGAGCACCTCGATGAGACGGTCAATTTCCCGCTGCGTGATGATCAACGGCGGCACGAAACGCAGAACATGGTCGCCGGTATTGTTAATCAGCAGGCCTCGGGTGAGGCAGTCGCTCACCACTGTTTTTGCATCGATGTCGAGTTCCATCCCCTGCAGGAGGCCGAGCCCGCGCACCTCTCGCACGACGCGGTGGCGGTCTTTGCATTCAGACAAGCCCTTCGCCAAATACTCCCCCATCCGGCGCGCGTGATCAAGCACACGGCCCTCTAACAACACGCGAAACACGGCGAGCGCCGCAGCACATGCGAGCGGGTTCCCACCAAAGGTTGAGGCATGTGACCCAGGTCCAAAGGCCTTGGCCACAGGGTTGGTTGCCAGACAGGCCCCGATCGGCACACCGCCACCCATTCCTTTCGCCAGCGTCATGATATCCGGCTGCACCCCGAGCTGTTCGTACGCAAAGAGCGTCCCAGTCCTGCCCATGCCGGTTTGTACCTCATCGAACACCAATAAGATATCCCTCTGGGTACAGAGTGCCCGGAGGCCAGCCAGATAGGTATGATCCGCCACATGGACTCCACCCTCGCCTTGAATTGGCTCGAGCATGATCGCCGCCGTTTTGTTGGTAACCGCCTGCTCCACCTCGGCCAAACTGTTAAAAGCCACATAGCGGAATCCCGGTACCAGCGGCTCATAGCCCTTCTGCACCTTCTCTTGACCGGTCGCCGTCAGGGTTGCCATCGTCCGGCCATGGAAGGAGTTCCTCATCGTAATGATTTCGTAGCGCTCACTCCCGTATTTGTCATGAGAATAGCGACGCGCCAGCTTGATCGCCGCTTCGTTGGCTTCCGCCCCGCTATTGCAGAAAAACACCTTGTCCGCAAACGAGTGGTCCACCAGCACCCGTGCAAGGTTCACTTGGGGTTCGGTGTAGTAAAGGTTCGACGTGTGGATGAGCTGTTGGGCCTGCCGTTGGATCGCGTGGATGAGATCCGGATGCCCATGGCCTAACAGATTCACCGCGATACCAGCCACGAAGTCGATATATTCCCGTCCTTCGAGGTCGTAGACCTTGGTTCCACGACCCCTCACGATGGACAGTGGCTGTCGCGCATAGGTCGGCATGATGTAGCGGTTGGCGTCGTCTTTCAGTTCATCGGTCGGCATGATAAACGTATCCCCTTGGAAAGTAAGGGAAGCTAGCACAGGACCATCCTGAAAGCAACCGCCGAGGGTGCTGGAAGACACGGAGAGAACGCCAGTGATGCACTTGCTCGAACAACTGGAGGGATGTGATAAGCTCTCGCGAATGAAAACTTGTTCTCGCTGTCTTCAACCGAACGAAGCCAACGCCAACTATTGTTTCCAATGCGGAACAATGCTGACCATGGGGAAAGCCGAAATAGACGCGGACTTTCCGCCAACTACTCCCGCCCCCATGCGCGACCAGGACCTTTGGCATCAATTCATCGGACCAAATGCTGAGCGTTATCTGGAACAATTCAAAAAATTCGGCCCCGAGAACAGCCCCCGCTTCGCCTTCACGTGGAATTGGCCGGCGTTTTTGTTCGTCTCTTTTCTTTGGTTTCTCTACCGCAAAATGTATCTCTACGCCTTGCTGTATGCGATTGGACCCATGATCTCCACGTACCTGACCGGCGACATGACGATTGGTATCGCGTGGAGTATGATCGCCGGTGCCACCGCCAACTACATCTACTACTGGCATTGCCGCGAGCAGATTGCAGCAATTAAGAAGCGGGGATGGAGCAATCCTGCGGGACAGGACCAGGCGCTCAAAGAAGCCGGCGGTGTACAGCCGTACGTGATCTATGTCGGCATCGCCTTTTACGTGCTGTTCATCATGACCATGATCACGTTGATACAACAGGGCGAACTAGGCGGGGACCGACCACCCGGGAAGCCAGCCAAGCCAACCGCAAGTGGCAGTGTGTAGACGATAGCGGCTTCTTTCACTCTCAGGCTGCCAACGAGCCGTATCTCCCATCGCGATGTTCACCAAGCTGCCTGGCAGGGCCGTAGAAACTCGCTTTCCCACAGAACGTTCAAAAAACTGCCTCGCAAGGTCACAACGAGCGAAGAGGTGAGGCGCATTAGTCTCGAACGTCGAGCCTCGACCGACGTGAGAATGCCGCGAGGCGGGTTTTTCAACGTCCGGCTTGAGAGCGCCGACTGCGTTGCCATGACATCCACGCCTGGAACCACCCGTAGTCCTGTTCGTACGCCGCGCCGCCTGAATCGGCAGTCTCTGGTTTCTGATCGAGCTGCTGGTAGGTGCGAGGCCAGTTTTTCTGCCACCAGGACTTGAGTTCGTCTGGACTGTAGGCATGGCCGTTCTGGTTAAGAATTCCCGCAGCGGTGCAGATCGGCGCGAGGAGCGGCCAATAGCGATCCTTGCCGACACCGAGGCTCCGGAAATGCTCACGGAGCAGAAACACGACCCAGAGTTCCGCGCTGTGCTTTTTGTTATGTTTAAAGGGCTGCGCTTGTCGCAGCGGTACCGGATCGAACTGTTTCACTACAGACGTATAATCCGGACCTCCATAGCTGCCAGCAACCTCCGCGATCCCTTCGAGCATCTTCCCCAGTTCGACCTCAGCCACGGGTGAGGTGGTCGGTCCGCGCTCGATCACCGGTTCAGCCAGGGGATTCGGCGTGGTTAGGAGTTCGATGAGCGGCTTGAGCTCGCGCAAGCGAAGGACGGCGGCCTTGAGGATCTGCTCCGACTCGAGCCAATAGTCAGGATCGTTCTTGGTGAGCCGCTCGCGGCCCGGTGGCGGTAAGACGGTCGGAACCCAATAGCGCATGAGCACGAAAAGAATATAGTCGAGCTGCCCGCCGATCTGCGCGAGCCGTTCGGCTAGATGACCCGATTGGATCGAGGCAAAGAACCCACGGGCCCGATCAGCAACATGGAGCCGTTCGGCAAGAGCCACCCACCAGGCTTCCATCGCACGCCAGGAGGGACTCCCTGGATCACCCGCTTTGGTCATGGTCGCACGCCGTAGGATGGACAGGAAATTCGGCGCATGGTACTGCTGGCTCGGAGCGAAAGCAACCGCTTGACTTGGACTTCCGATCCAGTATCCTGGGGCGGCGCTACCACTTGAACAGGGGAGGCCTAGATGGCTCGGTTGATTCTTTTGCGTCATGGCGAATCCCAATGGAACTTGGAAAACCGGTTCACTGGCTGGGTTGATGTGCCTCTCTCGCCTCGGGGAATTCAGGAAGCCAAGAATGCCGGAGAGAAACTTCGCAGCTTTACGTTCAATCGCGCGTTTACGTCGGTGCTCACTCGCGCAATCGAGACGCTTCGGCTGGTGCTTGAGGCCATCGGTCAAACGAACATCCCTATCGAAAAGGACAAGGCCCTCAATGAACGAATGTACGGCGAGTTGCAGGGGTTGAATAAGGCCGACACGGCGAAGAAGTACGGCGATGAGCAGGTGAAGATCTGGCGGCGCAGTTACGACATAGCTCCTCCGGGAGGCGAGAGCCTCAAAGACACAGCTGACCGCGTCTTGCCCTACTATGAGACCAGAATCAAGCCCTACATCCTCCAGGGCGAGACGATCTTGATATCAGCTCACGGGAATAGTCTGCGCGCCCTGGTCATGCAACTGGAGTTGCTGTCGAAGGAACAGGTCCTTGAGTTGAATATTCCGACAGGCGCACCGTTGCTATACGAATTCGATTCTAGCGACAAGGTGGTGAGCCACCGCTATCTCTAAGAGGCTGTGGAAACGCGGTTGTGCGGCGGAGTCTGGGCAAGGTCGACAAACAGATGTGATGTAGGGCGGAACAGAGGTCGGACGTCATAAGAAATCGTGAATCGAACGTAAATTTATTAAGGGCGAGGGGGACAAACGTGCTCGGTTAGCGTGAAATCAGCCAGCGAGTCGGACCCGAATCCTGTACTGGCCAGGCGGACGGGAAAATGTGCCAATACGTGATTGCAAGACCTTACCGCGTCCTTTTGCGGTTCAGTGCGACACGCGTTTGTACCCCTGACGCTGATAATTCTCGATACAGTCCCGCTCGCGTTGGTACGCAACTTCTGCACTTTGACCCGTGTCATCTGGAGCGCATTGGACGGTCTTGCCGGTCTCCGGATCGCCGAGGATTACAGGCCCTGTGCAGCAAACAAGGACAACCATCGTTCCACTGATGGCGAGCGCGTAGATGGCGAAGCTGTGTCGGGCTGTCACTTGGCTCTACTCGCCTCCGGGTCACCACTTGGGAGAATCGGCACACACTTGAAAATAATCAGGTGAGTGGTCTTCGGGTCCTTCTTCCAGGTCACTCGATACACGCCCACGTCTTCCCCTTGGTCCATGCTGTCTCCTGGACCAATCTGTGAACGCCGGAAGGCTTGCACCAGGGCGCTCACGTGTCGCGCGCAGGCAGGAAACTCCGAAGGGGGACTTGAGAACCACCCGTTAAAGTTCGAGATGGCGACAAATTGCTCCGGTTGCTCCGCCGCACGAGCGATCGGCCCCAGTGTTGCGAGGAGCGCAAGCATCACAAGTGCGAGTCTCCTTAGGTATCTCATTATGTCCTCCTGGTCGTCTTCCCCCAGCCCGCAATCGAATCGGTCGTCTCCGGTACGCGGTACGCTTCTCTTTCTCGTAAGGTCCGATCTCTCTGGCGAGTCCACGCGGGATCACCCAAAGTGGGGGACAGGACTTGCAATCATACACCGCCACACTCCGCTTACTTCAAACGGCTAATGCTGTTGCATGGTGGACGCCCGGCTTAGGCAACCTTCGCGGGTCGCCAGCGCAGGCCGACGGTAAGCAGCTCTTGGAGTAGATCCTTGTAGGAATAGCCTGCACGCTCGGCCGAATCTGCAAAGTCTTCATCATGGGCGATTTGAGGATTGGGATTGGCTTCGAGCACATAGAGGTTCCCTTCCCCGTCCATGCGCAGGTCGATGCGGGCATAGCCGCTGAGGCCAAGGGCACGGTACACACGCTTCGCGAGATGTTGAATCTCTTCGATCTTCCGTTCGGGTAAGTTCTTCGCCTCTCCCGACCGAATCCCGTACTTGTCTTGATACTTGCGGCTCCATTTCACTCGTTCGGTTGCAATCCGCCGCGCGTCGTCCGGGAGATTATCCATGATCAGTTCCCACACTGGAAACGCGTGCAGATGTCCGTTTCCCATCAAGCCCACATACAACTCCCGCCCTTCGATATAGCGCTCGACCAAGGCAGCGGTCCCGACGCTGCTATGGATAAACGAGACCCGTTCTTTGAGTCTCTCATCGTCCTGAACGATCGAGGCTTGCGAAATGCCCAGTGACGCTTCTTCCGTGACCGATTTGACGATCAGCGGGAACGAGAGCCGGGAAGGCCGTTTCACCGCTCGGCCTTGGGGCACGACCGTGAATTCCGGAAAGGGGATGCGATGGAACGAGAAGAGTTTCTTCGACAGCACCTTGTCCCGGGCCAACATGAGTCCGCGTGGATTGCAGCCGGTGTAGGGCACTCGCAACAACTCGAGATAGGACACGACATTTTGGTCGTAGACCGCCACCCCGTCGAATTCTTCCAAGAGGTTGAACGCGATGTGCGGCCGCCACTCTTCTACCGCTGCCCGAATAACGCCTAGGTCGCTCTTGACACCCAGCGGCTTGACGTCATGGCCCAGCTTGCGGAGTGTCGTCACGACATCATACTCCGTCTTCCACTCGGCCATCTCTGGCTTTTCCCCGGAGGGAGAATCCGGTGGAACGAGGTCCCCGTGCATGAGGACAAGGATACGCAGTCGTTTCATACCGCCACCTTGTGCCGGCCACTTCGCAGATAATTCATCGTGTGGACCGTCAACAGAATTGTGCAGTCCAATTTCGCCTGTTCCTCCGGCACCGGCAGGCGTAAACCCAATTCGCGACAGCGCTGGATCATGTCCTCGATTACCTGATCGATCGTATACTGATATTCTCCTGTCCAGGCAGCGACCTTGCGGCGGACTTCCTTTCGAAAACGCTTGAGGAAAGCTGCAGCCGTCATTTTGTCCTCATGCGCCGGCGCGTCTGAAAAAAGTTGCTTCAGATCCGGATCATAGCAGGAGGGCCGCTCGACCCCATAGTGGTTTCGTTTGCGTTCGTAATGTTCGCGGAGCGTTTTTTTGATCGTCTGAACTGGGTCGATTTCTTCTGTGGTCACCACCTTGGGAGGAGAGTTGGCCAGCCCTCTTATGAGACCATCCATGTATTGAAGCTTCTTTAAGACCGGCCAACCCTTGTACTGATCCTCCCACGCGGCATCCGGCGTCAGCCACACGGCGAACGTTTCGGCAAAATCTTCGTCCGGATGACTTTGGGCATACCAGACGTCCAAATGCCGCACGTAGCTCCTGCTGTAGGGACGAGGTCTGTAATAGTGCGGATACGGCTGAGACGATCTTCCAAACACTTGTTGCCGACTTCGGAGACGACGAATCCGATACGCATTCTCGATTGCATGACCTGCTTCATGCCTTAGGATGCGCATGCACCATTCCGGCGTGCCGCCTTCAACTTCCAACATCTGTGTGAGTTCGAGTTTCACCAGTCGAGGATGGGCGAGATAGAAGGGGACAGCGATGCCGGGCACGCCGTCCGGTGTGAACCACTCATTGGAGATCCAGAAGTGGGGGCGAAACTTCAGCTGCTTCGCCTCGAGTTCAGCGTACAGCTGCTCGATCTGTTTTGACAAGAACCCACTCGCGAGACTCACCCCAAGGCGACACATGGGAAGATCCAATAATTTCTCGTCCGGCCAAGAGGCCCATTCTGGTTCGGGTTGTCCGGATTCCGCCTCTGAGAATGCCTGAAGTGTTGCTCCCTGCATGATCTAAACCCTTAAGGACTAAAGACGTTCGCCTCTCTAAAACAACATAGCATGCGATCACCTCATGTTTTCTAACAATACGAGGTGATCGCGACGAGACCGCCCAAAGTCTAGAAAACTGTTTCTCTCGTCCAAGAATGGCCCCTATTCGGCTTGTCACGGCATGAGCTGATCGTTAGCGGACGCGATGAAGCCTGGAGAGCAATGATCGAACATCAGCCCATATCATGTCTATTACGGAGGACACGTAGTTGCGGGCCAAGTTGAGATCCTGTTCCCAATTCGGATGGACTTCGTGTAAATCCAAAACCGGCTCTTCGCGACCGCAGCAGATCTGTCTAAAGAGCGGCACGTCGGCCCCAAACTCTTGACGAATAAACGTCTGATGATCGCGACTCATGGCCACGACCAGATCGGTCGCTTCCAGCAGCTCACGGGTCAATTTGCGCTGGACGTGTTTTGACACATCAACACCCTTCTCCTGAAGATAGTGCTGGATCCACGGGTGAACAGACTGTGGTTTGGCCTCAATGCCTGCCGATCCGACTAGACAGAGGTTGTTGGGCCCCTGCTGCAGCTTTGTCGCATGCTCAGCGACAACGCTACGGAAAATGTTTCCGGTGCACACATAGAGAATCGAGCGCACTGGTTTGTCACTGAGTTTCATCACCGCCTCTCCACGGTGCCAACGTCACGATCGACAGGCGTACAACCATCCGCGTACAATATCACCCGATGCAGATCTCGACCACGCCAATGCCGTCACTACCCAAGTTCGATGAAGCCACCGAGCAATTGCAAACACGGCTGCTTCGTCTCGTAGGCCAAACAATCGCCGAGTACGGGCTGATCGAGGATGGCGACAAGATCATGGTGTGCGTATCGGGTGGCAAAGACAGTTACGGTCTGCTGGATCTCCTGCTCGTGCTCCAACGACGGGCACCCATTCGCTTCGATCTCGTGGCGGTCAATCTCGATCAAAAGCAGCCCGGCTTTCCTGCCCACGTCCTCCCCGATTATCTCGCAGCGGTTGGGGTCCCTTTCCACATCGAACAGCGAGATACCTATTCGATTGTCAAACGCCTCATTCCGGAAGGGCAGACGACCTGCTCCCTCTGTTCACGCCTACGTCGCGGACACCTGTACCGGGTTGCTTCGGATCTGGGTGCCACCAAGATCGCGCTCGGCCACCACCGAGACGACATTCTGGAAACTCTGCTCTTGAATCTATTCTACACCGGTAAATTGAAGACCATGCCGCCGAAGCTCCGCTCGAAGGACGGCCGCCATATCGTTATTCGCCCGCTGGCAGCCATACGAGAAGACGATCTCGCTCGCTACGCCATGTTGCGTTCCTTCCCAATCATTCCGTGCGACCTCTGCGGATCCCAAGAGGACCTTAAGCGGAAGCAGGTGAAGGCGTTCTTGCTGGAGTGGGAACAACGTTCTCCCGGATGTCTGGCCAGCATGTTTGCCGCCCTCTCGAACGTAGCACCGGCATTGCTGCTGGACAAACGGTTATTCGATTTCGATTCGTTGCGCAGCTCACCAGACGTCGATGGACACGAAGACGGCTGGCTGGATCACGATCCCTCAGCCCATGTCTGAACCTCGCCATAACTGCTGAACATATTCTCCCTTGCTTTCTCCGGTCAAACGGACTCGACCACCACTGACTGTTGAGCTGTTCAAGACCTGGCGAGGGGGAATTACGTCTTTAATCTCGAGGCGAACTGCTTGCGGAACTTAATAACCTTGGGACCAACAACCGCTGAACAGTAACCCTGAAAGGGATTCCGCGCAAAATATTCTTGATGGTAGGGCTCGGCTTCATACCAGGTTCCGGCTGGCACCACCTCCGTGACTAGAGGGTTGGGATAGTTCTGTTCCTTTGTCAACCTCTGGAGGACTTCCTCAGCGATCTGTTTCTGCTCAACAGAGTGGTAGAAAATGGTGGACCGATATTGCGTTCCAACATCATGACCTTGGCGATTGAGCGTGGTCGGATCGTGAATCACAAAGAAGACCTCGAGTAGCTCGCGAAAGCTCACAATGGCCGGATCGAAGGTAATACGCACGGCCTCTGCATGACCGGTCCGACCACTACACACTGCTTCATAGGTCGGGTTACTGGTGTGTCCTCCGATATATCCAGACTCCACCGATACGACACCCTTCATTTGGTCATAAACCGCTTCCAAACACCAGAAGCACCCGCCGGCGAGAGTCGCCGTTTCATGCTTGGCTGACTGAACTGTTGTCGATGGATTCATATCACCTCGCTCATCATTGTCATCGGAGTATCGAAGTCTTTACACCCTATGCCTCGCATGAGCTCGAGGCCTTGACACGATCCGGAGCAGCGCCATCGCAAGCTATGCAGGGGGTGGTTCTACCTCAGGCATGGCCCCCCTCTTCAAGTTCCTCGAACGCATCGATTAATTCTTCCAGATCGTCTCGCCTCTCCTGATTGACCTTGAGAAATTCGATTCCAAATGTATCCTCGTCAACCCAACGGACTAGCGCCTGATCAATTAACAGCGGCTCTTCCTCGCCTGGCACAACCAGTCGGACTTGAATCTGTTTCCCAGGGAAAACATCGATTTCGCTTTCAATCCTGGCACCACCGATGGACAGATCCAGGGTAACACCTTCGACTTCATGGGAATTCCCCTGGAGCAGGCTCTTGAGCTGGGCTGGAATCCGACGGTGTTGTCGTCTCTCCTTCAAGTCTCTAATCTCCCTGCTCGGGGGAAGAACGCTCTACTCTTCATCCTCTTCAATGTCTTCTATCCCTTCATAGCTGATTTCTGAAAAGGTCGCAGCGGCCTTCTCGCACGCGGCTTCCAATAACTCTTCTGCTTCTTCTGCTGAATCAGCATGGACGACAAATTTCACTGTGAGTGCGTATCGTGAATCCACTGCCCCTCCTTTGTGTACGTTGCCCCAGTGT
>UEXT01000061.1_pt1 | contig 30775 bp, 23 predicted proteins | sample 4301081 | NCBI WGS metagenome assembly UEXT01 (sample SAMEA4773177, study PRJEB27434) | metagenome | biome: 2259; feature: agricultural soil; material: soil | place: USA | collected 2014-09 | depth 0.25 m
TCCGGAGCTTCGCGGCGGAGGTGACGCGCGTCGCGCGCGAGGTCGGCACCGAAGGCAAGCTCGGTGGGCAGGCGCAGGTCCGGGACGTGAGCGGCGTGTGGAAGGATTTGACCGAGAGCGTGAACCTAATGGCCGGCAATCTGACGGCGCAGGTGCGGAACATCGCGGACGTGACGATTGCGGTGGCGAACGGGGACCTGTCCAAGAAAATCACGGCGGATGTCCAAGGGGAGATTCTTCAATTGAAGGACACGATCAATACCATGGTGGACCAGCTCCGGAGCTTCGCGGCGGAGGTGACGCGCGTGGCGCGCGAGGTCGGCACCGAGGGCAAGTTGGGCGGCCAGGCTGTTGTCCCGGGCGTCGCCGGGACGTGGAAAGACCTGACCGACAACGTCAACTCGATGGCGAGCAATCTGACGGGCCAGGTGCGCAATATCGCCGAGGTGACCACCGCCGTGGCGAACGGCGACCTCTCAAAGAAGATCACGGTGGACGTGCATGGAGAAATTCTCCAACTCAAGGACACGATCAATACGATGGTGGATCAGTTAAACGCGTTTGCCGCCGAGGTGACGCGCGTGGCGCGCGAGGTCGGCACCGAGGGCAAGTTGGGCGGCCAGGCCGCCGTCCCCGGAGTCGCCGGCACGTGGAAAGACCTGACCGACAGCGTCAACTCGATGGCGAGCAATCTGACGGGCCAGGTGCGCAACATCGCCGACGTGACGTTCGCTGTGGCAAGCGGCGACCTCTCAAAGAAAATCACGGCGGACGTGCGGGGTGAGATTCTGCAATTGAAAGAAGCGATCAATACGATGGTGGACCAATTGCGCAGCTTCGCTTCTGAAGTCACCCGCGTCGCGCGGGAAGTCGGCACGGAGGGCAAGCTGGGCGGCCAGGCGGTCGTCCCGGACGTCGCGGGGACGTGGAAGGACCTGACCGACAACGTGAATGCGATGGCGAGCAATCTGACGGTGCAGCTTCGGGATGTGTCGAAAGTGGCGACGGCCATCGCGAATGGCGACCTGACACGCAAAGTCACGGTGGATGTGCGCGGTGAAATCCTACAGATCAAAGACGTCATCAACCGCATGGTCGATCAGCTCAGCGGATTCGGCTCGGAAGTCACGCGCGTGGCCCGCGAGGTTGGCACGGAAGGCAAACTAGGCGGCCAAGCGGCCGTACCGGGTGTGGCCGGCACCTGGAAAGATTTGACCGAGAGCGTGAATCTGCTTGCCGCGAATCTCACCACGCAGGTCCGAGCCATCGCGGAAGTCGCCACAGCAGTGACCCAGGGGGATCTGACTCGATCAATTCAGGTACAGGCTCGCGGCGAGGTGGCCGAGCTCAAGGACAACATCAACGTCATGATCCGGACGCTCCGCGCGACGACCGACCAGAATACCGAGCAAGACTGGTTGAAGACCAACCTCGCTAAGTTTACCCGAATGATGCAGGGACAACGCGACCTCGTGACGGTCGCACGAATGCTGCTATCAGAATTGACACAACTCATCAACGCTCAGTACGGCACGGTGTACCAGATGGAGATCAACGAGAAAGGGCCCTATCTGAAACTGCTGGCCGGATATGCCTGCGGGCATGAGGTGATGAAGCAGGCCGAGATGCCGATCGGCGCGGGGCTGATCGGCCAATGCGCGTTCGAGAAGCGCAGTATCCATCTCAAGGAAATTCCTCCCGATTACGTGCGCATCACATCGAGCCTGGGGGAAGCGAGCCCACGGAATCTCGTGGTCTTCCCCGTTCTCTTCGAAGGCCAGGTCAAGGCTGTCATCGAACTGGCGTCGTTAGGGGAATTCACGCCGACGCATTTGACGTTTCTTGCGCAATTGACAGAAACCATCGGCGTCGTGGTGAACACGATCGAGGCCACGATGCGGACGGAAGGATTACTGCAAAAATCGCAAAAGCTGGCGAGCGAGCTGCAGACTCAGCAGGGGGAACTGCAGCAGACGAACGAGGAATTGGCCAACAAGGCGAAACAGTTGGCGGAGCAAAACGCCGAGGTGGAGCGGAAGAATCGGGAAATCGAACAAGCACGGCATGCGCTGGAGGATAAAGCCGGCGAGCTCGCCCTGGCCTCCAAGTACAAATCGGAATTTCTCGCCAACATGTCGCACGAGCTGCGCACACCGCTCAACAGTATCTTGATCCTGGCCCAGCAGCTCGGCGACAATCCGGAGAAAAATCTTACTGGGAAGCAAGTGGAGTTCTCAAAGAACATCCACGCCGCCGGTGCCGACTTGCTGAACCTCATCAGCGACATTCTCGACCTGTCGAAGATCGAATCCGGCACCGTCACGGTCGAACCGGAACAGGTCTCCTTCCTCAGAGTGCGGGAAGCAGTTGAACGCAGCTTCCGCCACGTGGCCGAATCCCGCCAGCTCGCCTTCAACGTCGAACTTGACGCCCAACTCCCGCGCGGCATGGTCACGGATTTCAAGCGCCTGCAACAGGTCTTGAAGAACCTCCTGTCCAACGCGTTCAAATTCACGTCACAAGGTCACGTCACATTCCGGATCAGACGGGCGACGACCGGCTGGAGCCTCGAGCACACTTTACTGTCGACCGTGCCCACTGTCATTGCGTTCGAAGTGCAGGACACCGGCATCGGCATTCCGCATGAAAAACAAAAGATCATCTTCGAAGCATTCCAGCAGGCGGAAGCCGGCACCAGCCGGCGATACGGCGGGACAGGGTTGGGATTGGCGATCAGCCGGGAGCTGGCCATGTTGTTGGGCGGCGAGATCCGGCTCAACAGCGCACTCGCTGAGGGGAGCTCCTTTACGCTGTATCTACCGGAAGCCTACATGGGAGCTTCGGTCCTTCCGAGCCGCGGCACGCCGAAGCTCATGGAACCGATGCCCCTGTTGGTCCAACAAGCCGACCACTTTGAAGACATCCCTGACGACCGGGAAACGCTGCTCCCGGGCGAGCCCTCGGTGTTGATCGTCGAAGACGACGCGCATTACGCCAGGGTCTTGCTTGGAATGGCGCGCGAAAAGGGCTTTAAAGGCGTGGTCACGGCCTATGGCCGGTTGGCCCTCTCATTGGCGCGGCAATATGCTCCCGCAGCCATCACGCTCGATATTTTCCTCCCCGACATGCTGGGGTGGACGGTGCTGAGCCATCTCAAGCAGGATCCGGAGACGCGTCACATTCCAGTGCAGATCCTGACGGTGGAAGAAGAGCGCCTGCACGGGCTCGGCCACGGCGCCTATGGCTATGCGCTCAAGCCCTTTACGACGGATGAGCTGAGCGAGGCATTCGATCGGTTGTTGACATACAGTCAGACGCGCAAGAAGCACCTGTTGTTGGTCGAAGATAATGAGATCGAACGCCAAGGACTGAGCGAGCTGTTGGCCCATCAGGATGTTGAAATTACAACGGCCGGGGATGGCTCGCAGGCATGGGAGGCCATCAGCAGCCAGCCATTCGATTGCGTCGTGCTCGATCTGCGGCTTCCCGACATGTCGGGGTTTGAGATTTTGGAACGTATGCGCCAGGATCCGGCGCTGCTGAACCTGCCCGTGATCGTCTTTACTGGCAAAGCCCTCGCGGAGGACGAGGAAGTGCGACTGCGGGAACTCTCCCAAAGCATCGTGCTGAAAGGTGTACAGTCTCCGGAGCGGCTGCTGGATGAAGCGGCGCTGTTTCTGCATCTTGTCACGTCGCAACTGCCACCAGAGAAACAGCGGATGCTGGAGCGGGTGCGTCAGAGCGATGACGCTCTCATCGGCAAGAAAATCCTGGTGGTAGATGACGATATCCGCAACATCTTCGCGCTGACCAGCCTGCTCGAACTCCATCAGATAGAGGTGGTCAGTTGCGAGACCGGACGAGAAGCCATCGAGCGGGTCGAGAACGATTCTGATCTCGACATGGTGTTGATGGACATCATGATGCCGGAAATGGACGGTTACGAGACTATGCGCCAAATCAGGAGCAATCCCCGGCACCGTGTACTGCCGATTCTGGCCCTTACCGCCAAGGCGATGAAGGGCGACCGGGAACGGTGTCTCCAGGCTGGGGCCTCCGACTATATCGCGAAACCAGTCAATACCGAGGAACTGCTGGCGCTATTGCGTATCTGGTTGTTCGGTAAGAAAAAGGCGGTGAGACGATGACCTCACGCGTTTCCGAATCAACGAAGCACCAACATCCCCCCGGCCATGAGTCCGACAGGCCGTCGAGCTCTTCGGATCCAGAGTCGTCGATCCCGGCGCGCATCCTGATCGTCGACGACGATCCGATCGTGCTTACGGCGATGGAGATGCTGCTCGATGGACCAAACCGGATCATCGTAAAGGCGGAGACGGGTCAGGATGCCTTGCGGCACCTGCTGCGTCATGACTTTGCGGTGGTCCTGCTCGATGTCCGAATGCCGCGGCTGGACGGGTACGAGACGGCTGCATTGGTACGACAACGGGAGCGGTCGCGCTATACGCCGATTATCTTCCTGTCTGGCGTCGACACCTTGGATGCCGACGTGATTCGCGGACTCACGAGCGGCGCGGTTGATTATCTCGTCAAACCCGTCGTGCCGGAGATTTTGAAAAATAAGGTTTCGGTCTTCGTCGATCTGTATCGGCTGAGGGAACGGGTCAAGCAGCAAGCCGTCCGCCAAAGTGAGGAGCGGTTTCGACTACTGGTCGAAGGCGTGCAGGATTACGCCATTTTCCTGCTCGATCGCGAAGGTCTCGTCACGACCTGGAACATCGGGGCTGAACGGCTCACCGGCTATCGTGTTGCAGAAATTCTCGGTCGGCATTACGAATGCTTCTATCCGAACGAAGAACTCGCGTCAGGCCAACCAGCATGCGATTTGCAGACGGCAGCGGCGGAAGGGTCTCGTGCTGAACAGGACCGCTGGATGGTCCGCAAAGACTCCACCCGTTTCATCGCCAATGTGGTCGTCACGGGCTTGAGAGATGAGCCGGGAAACTTGCAGGGGTATGCCGTAGTCATTCGTGACGTGACTGAACGCCGAGAGGCGGAAGCGGCCACTGCGCGATTGGCCGCGATTGTCGCATCCTCCGACGATGCGATTGTCAGTTTGAATCTTGATGGGATCGTCACGAGCTGGAATCATGGAGCGGAGAAGCTCTTTGGGTTCGGCACGGACGAAATGCTTGGCCAACCGATCCAGCGCCTCATTCCGTCTGGGAGGGTCGACGAAGAGGAGAAGATCCTGAGTCGGATCAGGCGTGGCGACCGGATCGAGCATTATGAAACCGTTCGGAGACACAAGAGCGGTCGCTTGATCGACGTGTCCCTGACGGCATCTCCTATGACCGATTCCGCAGGGACGGTCATCGGCGCCTCAAAAATTTCCCGCGACATCACCGAGCGAAAGCGAACGGAAGAGGCGTTACACCGGTTGACATCCGAATTGGAACAGCGAGTAACAGAACGGACCAGCGAGCTGGTCCTGATGCACGACCGGTTGCGGGCCTTTGCGATGCAACTCAATTTGACCGAACAACGCGAGCGCCGGCGTCTGGCGAGTGATTTGCACGACTACTTGGCGCAACTGCTGGTCGTGGTGCGAATAAAAGTTATGCAGGCCGCCCAGCTGATTCCCGACGGCAGAGCGGTCCGCTTGCTAAAGGAGGCCGATCAGGCGATTACCCAATCGCTTGATTATACGCGCTCGCTGGTCACCGAGTTGGCTCCGCCGACGCTGCACGACTTCGGGCTGCTGTCGGCATTGGAATGGTTGGCGTCGCAGATGCAGCGGCATGGCCTCGCGATTGTGGTGAAACTGAACATCGACACCCTCCCCTTACCGGAAGACCAAGCCGTGTTGATATACCAGGCCGTTCGGGAATTGCTGTTCAACGTGTTGAAACACGCCGCGGCGAATCAGGCGACCATCTCCGTGACCCTCACTCCCCAAAAGACCCTCGAGGTCACCGTGGTGGACGATGGCAACGGGTTTGACCTGGCAGTGATCACGACGCCGACCATCGGATCGAAGTGCTTCGGCCTCTTCAGCATCCGTGAGCGCATGGAAGCGCTGGGGGGACGGTTGGAATTAGACTCCGCGGTCGGTCAGGGCACCCGTGCGACGCTGGTTATTCCCTATTGCCCCAAGAACGAGCAGGCAGAATCGCTTGGCACGCCGCAACCGGTCAGCACCCAGCACTCAGAACCTAGCACCGAAAACAAGCTTCCGCTCTCAGCTCCCGCGCCTCTGCGTGTGTTGTTGGTGGACGATCATGCCATGGTACGGCAGGGCCTGCGCAGTCTCCTGGAGGGTCACGACGATGTGCAGGTGGTGGGCGAAGCAGGCGACGGCACCCTGGGCATCGAATTGGCCGGATCCCTGAACCCCGATGTGGTCGTCATGGACGTCACGATGCCGCGCATCGACGGCATCGAAGCCACCCGTCGGATCAGACAGATCCATCCCTCCATCGCGGTGGTCGGGCTTTCCGTTCACGGCACAAGTCAGGTCGAAGCCGCCATGAAAGCGGCCGGTGCGTCATCGTTCGTCTCCAAAGAATCGGCCGGAGACGAACTGTATGAAGCCATCTTGGCGGCCGGGTCAGAAAGGAATCGGGGATAAGGATATGACGCGCCAAAGCTCAGATTTTAGATGAGTAGGCAGTGTTGTTGGTCATTGCTCAATGTTCAACGCTAGGGGCAGGAGGCAAATAGCTGGCGGCTGAGGCTGTGGGCTGACAGCCTGATGGCTTCGCTTCATGGCTCACGTATGACGAATGACGAACTAATAGCATGCTCAGGATTCTGATTGCTGACGACCATACCCTCTTTCGACGAGGGGTCAAGGACTTGTTGATTGACGGTCTGGGAGCCGTCACGATCGGGGAATGTGCAAACGCCCACGAGTTGCTGGATACGGTCCGGCAGAAGAAGTGGGACGTCGTCATTCTGGATATCGGGATGCCCGGCACCACGGGAGCCGAGGCGCTCAAGCAACTGAAAGCGGAATGCCCAAAGCTCCCCGTCGTTGTGCTGAGTATCCATCCGGAGGATCAATACGCCGTTCGCATGCTCAAAGCCGGCGCGAGCGCCTATTTGACGAAAGCCAGCACGCCTGAGGAGTTAATCCGTGCGATCAAGACGGTCGTGGCCGGAAGCCATTACATCAGCCAATCCCTCGGCGAACAGTTGGTCCTGGGCATCAAACAGGGCAACGAGAAGCCGCCGCACGAGTTGCTGTCGGACCGGGAATACGAAGTGCTGTGCTTGATCGGATCCGGAAAGACCGTCGGTGAGATCGCCGAGGCCATGTGCTTGAGCGTCACCACGATCAGCACTTACCGCGCCCGAATTCTCGAAAAGATGGGTATGAAGACTAATGCCGAGATGACTCGCTATGCACTACAGCATGGATTGGTTGAGTAAGAGTGTTCAGACCAGCCCAGTCGTCCCTTGCTGTCTGGCTCCTGCCCTCTTGGGCTCACGCGTAGAAATCTGAAGTGTCAAAACGTTGCGCCCTTTGTCTCCTGTAGTACAAACCACGACAACGCTGTTTTCACCGGCTCGACAATAAAATCCTAGGTTTGCTGATTACTCCCCGATGATCGCTCAGCTATAAAGTCCTTCGCAAACAGCCGGACATCACATTAGTTTTCCCACCGTTCCCTCTATTCAGAAGGGGGGTTCTATGGCACAGATTCCTAACACCAGCATCGACTCGGTTATTTGCCATGAAGTGACCCGGTTCGCGTCCTGCACCTTAGACGAGCTAGTGCAGCGGTTGCCGGACTATTCGTGGTCACAAGTGTTTGCGGCGGTAGACCGGCTCAGCCGGCAAGGGGCGTTGACACTCAGCCGCGCGAATTGTTTCGGCTACGTCGTCTCCATCGGCCCACTTGCTCCGCCGTCGCAATCCTTGCGAGACACGAATCACCAGGCCTTGGTGAATGCGTCCGGCCGAGTCAGCACTCACCCGAATGAAAAATTCACCAACGGATGAACTCGCAACAGAGTGGATCTGTGCTGGAACGTCGCAGAGAACAAAGCGGCTGCCACGATCGAATAACCTGCGGAAAGGAGACCAAGCAATGGTTGGTCGCTTAATTCTAGAACGAACGCGTGTCATGATTGTGGAGGAGGATTGGGAGTTCGGAATCAGGCTTGCCGATGGGCTCGCGGCGCGCGGCTACCATCCGGTGCTCTTCCGCTTCGTTGATGCTGCGATCGCCGAACTCGATAGCATCCGACCTCGGGCGGTTCTTGTCGGACTCCGGTCTTCCGAGTCCGCAGCCCAGAGCGACACATCGGAAGCGCTGATCCTGATCCGGGCCATTTGTTCTCGTGTTCCTGCGATCACTATCGCGGACACAGTCGGCGAGGATCTCACGACCGTCGTTATTCGCCAAGGGGTTCGTCGTTTCGTGTTCAAACCGATCGAGTTCTCGCAGGTCGGCGATGTGCTCCAGTCAGAGTTCACTGTGGCAGCGGCATGAACAGCGTCATACGACACCCAATAAAGGCGGAGCGATTGACAGGAACCGAAAGCATGTCGCAGGCGACAGCAGCGTCCTATTCCGAAGGGAGTTATTCATGAATAGCTGTCACCGTTGCCAAGGTCTCATGTGTCCCGAGGATTTTCTCGATCGGGCGACCGCCTCCCGCAACCATGACAGTGTTCGTGCGTGGCGGTGTATTACCTGTGGCGAGATCGTCGACGCGGTGATCGTTGTGAATCGCCTTCGTCGGAGCAGCCAGCGATCTGAGAGACGACAGACAAAACTTCATCTACCAGTTTGCGCCGCCCCAGCCTGATAACTGTGGAGGATGCAACGAGAATCTGGTCTCGTGCTGGAGGGAGGATACCATGGGTGACTTTGTTCCGATGTGCTGTTTCTGCTTCAAAGTACGGGACGATAAGGGCGTGGAGATTGGGAAGGGTCCCTGGGTCGATCTAAAAACCTATGCGATAAGTCGGCAGTTGACCCCCAGTCACGGATTCTTGTTCACTCACACCTACTGTGTTGATTGCTTAGCACATTTTGACGAACGAATGGCGACCTATCGGCGAATCAATGGCCTGGAGTTCTTGGGGGAAGGAAAAGGTCACCTCATTGCGGAAGTCGGTGGTAGGCAGCGCGAGAACGAACATCTCTAAGGAGAGGAGAACCGGTCATGCCCGCGAGGACTCGCTCAACTTCACGATCCGGGGACCCTGGTACGACGAATCCGTTCGAATCACAGCGCCAAGAGGAGACCGTGACTCCCCAACTGGATGAACAGTCCCCAGACCTCCACGCACGCATCACGGAGCAGGCCTATGCCTTGTATGAAATCCGCGGCCGAGAGGACGGCCATGCCCTCGAAGACTGGTTGGAGGCTAAACGATTGGTGCTCAATCAACGCTCGTAGCATGAGGTTAAGGAATCCGCCTTCTTGTTTTTTGCTTCAGGAGGAGGTGATCGAGCATGTTGCACCAGGCGGGTGAGGCGCACAGCAGCCTAAGCAATGGAACGGTGTCGCCTGGAGGGCCGGGGATTATGGTTCTCTCATCCTTGCTGCAGCCATTGCACATGAATCGGCGTGCCGTTCGATTGGTCCGTGATTTGGTTTCGGCTCCCCCAAACGCTCAAGAGCCGATCAATGGAACAGCTACTCTTCCTCCACCAATTGTCGACCTCGGCGGCAAAATCCTCAGCGTGCTTCGACGGCGCGCCGAATCCGGCGAGACGGGGCCATGTGAGATCTGTTATCTCGCTGACAACTCCAGTAAGCAGCTGGTGGTTCGCTGCATTGGGTTGCCGAGCGGGAAGGGACTAGAGGATGCCCGCATCGTGTTCGTGCTTAATGACACAAATGGCAACTATGGAAACACGAACTCGATTGCCGTTGGGACGTCATAAGCTACCCGTCGAGGCGCATACACATACAAGTTGGGATTCTAGTTGCGCCTGGATGTAGCGCAACTAGACCTGGCAAAGTCCCATAGCCCGCGGAAAAAAGTTGAGCCTGCGCATCTGTTCGCTACCCTAACCAAACCAACCGACGCGTTAGCGGAGACGGGGACACCACCTAGATTCTGAGGCTCATCCCCATCCTGCCAGAAGCCCGCATGAAGAAGCTCGCCATCTCCAGACCGTCCCTCTAGCAGAACGTAGCCAACTGCTTTTCAATCAGATATTTCGAGGGTTTCGTGACCATCGCGGAGACCAGGTCGGAACTCTTAGTAACCTCCCCCAAGCCCAGTGCGACTATGACGTAGAAGGATCGACGTAGTCCACTTGCAGATTTGTCCCATATTGACTTGATAAGGAGGACACCATGAGACGTAGCAGGTTTCTTATTCTCGGCATCGGGTTGGTAAGCGCACTCATCACCTCGCCGATGGCATCGGCCGACGACGGAGCCCGTTGCGCCGGCGGCAGGGCCCACACGATGTCACGTCACGGGGGACATGGACATGGCAATATGACTTCCCATCTGATCCGGCACCTCTTGAAGAACAAGCAGGAGCTTGGGCTCACGGATGAGCAGATCACGAAACTGCGCGCGGTAGCTCTCGATGCGGATCGAGCCCGAATCCGCGCCGAAGCTGAGGTGAAGGTCAGCAAACGGGAACTGCGCGCGATGATGTGGGATGAGAAGGCCCAACTGCCCGCGATTGAAGCGAAGGTGAAGGAAAAAGAATCGTTCGAAGCCACAGTCCAGATCATCGGTATCAGGGCCGGACGGGAGCTCATCGGCGTCCTGACGCCGGAGCAACAGGCCAAACAAAAGGCCTTGTGGGAGCAGTACCGACATCACGATCGACGTCACGTGATGCGGGCCGAGACCGGTGATTCGATGAATGAAGTCAACGGCGTTGAAGGTGGGGGGGAGATTTCCGAAGTGGAGAGTGGATTGTCGGCTGGGTGACCTTGCGAACGAGTTTACGCGCGACAGGACACTGTCCGGTGCTATCATGAGCGGTGGTGGTGTCGTCACGAAGACTCTGGCAATGCCGGGAATACACCCGCCGATGGCTGATGAGTCGTTAACGGTTCTTCAGAGTGCACCAGAGGATCGGGATCTTCTCCGGCGTATCAGACGAGGGGAAACTGACCGATATGCCGACCTTATCAGCCGATACCAAAGCCATGTGGTTCGCATTGTCGGTCGACGGGTGCCGGCGGATCATGTCGAAGAGATTGTCCACGACGTGTTTGTCAGAGCGTATTATGGTTTGGAGCAGTTCTCGAACTTGGTCTCCTTCGACCATTGGCTGGCCGGCATCGCCGTCCGAACCTGCTACGACTTCTGGAGGGCGAGGAAGCGCGACGAGCTGCCGGTCAGTGCGCTCACCGATGAGCACCAGCGATGGATTGACCAGGTTCTGGCCACTCAGTCGGATGATCAGTTTCACGACCAAGTCCGAAGGAGGGAAGCAGCGGAGGTCTTGGAATGGGCCCTCAGACAACTGTCACCGGAGAATCGGGCCGTATTGACTTTGGTCCATCTCGACGGTCACTCAGTGCGTGAGGCGGCGCAACTATTGGGATGGAGCGTCGTCAACGTCAAAGTCCGAGCGCATCGTGCCCGACGGGCACTTCGCAAAATTCTCAGCACTAGCTCGCGAGGGAGTACATAATGGTACATCGTGATGATGAGATCCAAAAACTTGAGCGCGCCCTGACCGAATCCTATCGCTCTCAGCCTGATCTCCCGTTTGGCGGGGTCAATGTGACGCAAGGCGTCATGCGGGAGATTCGTCGTTCGACGAGCGAAAGCGGTCGGTGGATCCCTTCGGTCGTCCTTGATCAGATCGTCTGGCAGGCAGCGACCATTGCAGCCGCGGTCGTTCTGGTCGTGACGGTCTTCACAGTCGGGGTGTCTCGGACTTCTTCGGGAGAGAGCGCAGGGTTGTTGGCCGAAGAGTTCGAGTCGACCCCCTTATTTGGGGATTACTGAACCGGGAAGAGGAGGTTCCTAGTATGTCGCGATTCAAATTATGGGCAGGCTTGATCGTCTTATTCGGCGCCGGGGTTCTTACTGGTATCCTCGGAACCAGTCTCTATATTGACGCCGAGCGGATGCCTCGTGGGGATCGGGGCCCGGCTGCCCAGCACGAGCGGATGATGAAGCGTCTCACAAAGGAACTGTCACTCACGGCACAACAGCAAACGGAGATAGATCCGATCGTGACTTGGACTCATGTAGCGATTCTCGAGCTGCGTTTTTCGCATCAGGCTGAAATAGAGGACATTCTGGCCAAAGGAATGACGGACATCAAAGCGAAGCTGTCTTCAGCGCAGCAGGCAGAACTGGACACGATGTATGCAAGGCTACAGCAGCGTTGGCAAACTTCACGTGATTATCTGGCAGCGAAGAAAAAGGACGTGATGCCGTAGTAGCATCACCTGACCAGCGGCGAGAGCTCAGACAAGAAGGATTGCATGCCAGAATCGATTCGATTTGCGACCACTCTGAAACGATGGTTGCTCGGGCTATCTGCCGCCTGTCTCCTCGCCCTCGGCGGATACGCCCTCCTAGCGAAATCGGGCGAAGAGCCCTCACGCGCCAACCAGCCACCGAGCGGCGCACGCCCTCTGCCGGTCTTGGTCGCCGCCGCAAGAACGGGCGACATGGGAGTGTATCTCAACGGACTCGGCTCGGTCGTCCCTCTGAACACCGTCAACGTGAAGAGCCGCGTCGATGGACAGCTCATGAAAGTGCTGTTTCAGGAAGGGCAGATCGTCCAGAAAGATGATCTGTTGGCGCAGATCGACCCGCGACCGTTTGAAGTGCAACTGACCCAATCCGAGGGTCAGATGGCACGTGACCAGGCCCAATTGAGGAACGCCCGCCTCGACCTGCAGCGCTACAAAGAGTTGTACCAGCAGGACTTTATTCCCAAGCAGCAACTGGATACACAGGACGCTATGGTGCGTCAGTTGGAAGGCATTGTGAAGGCGGATCAAAGCCAGATCGATAATGCCAAGCTGCAACTGGTCTATAGCCGCATCACAGCGCCTATCAGCGGACGGGTTGGCTTGCGGCTCGTGGATCCCGGGAATATGGTTCGCGCAAACGACAACAACGGTCTACTGGTCATCACCCAACTCACACCGATTACTGTCGTGTTCACCATTCCCGAGGACAGTTTACCGGGAGTGTTGGAACGGCTCAACTCAGGCCAGCAGCTGACCGTTGACGCGTTCGACCGGGAACAGAAGAAAAAGCTGGCTTCCGGAACCCTGCTGACCGTCGACAATCAGATCGATCCAAACACAGGCACCGTGCGACTCAAGGCGGTATTTCCAAACGAGGATGGTGCCTTGTTTCCCAATCAATTCGTCAATGCGCGCCTGCTGCTGGATGTAAAGCACGGGGTCACCATCGTCCCCTCCGTCGCCGTTCAGCGAGGTGCGAAGGGCGCGTTCGTGTATGTGGTGAAAGATGACCAGACGGTTGCCGTCCGGACCGTGGCCGTTGGCACGACGCAGGGCGAAGACGCGTCGATCAGCTCGGGTCTCTCACCTGACGAAATGGTCGTCGTGGATGGAACCGAGAAGCTCCGAGAAGGCAGCAAGGTCGAGGTCCGGAACCAAAATGGCCAACCCGTCAAAGGTTCCGAGGCTCCACCGGCTGGACCCGAGAATTCCCCACAAGGCAGACGATTGTGAATCCGTCCCGTCTCTTCATCATGCGGCCGGTGGCCACCGCCCTGTCGATGGTCGCCATTCTGCTCGCCGGGGTGTTAGCCTATCGCCAGTTACCGGTCTCGGCCCTTCCCCAGATCGATTATCCCACGATTCAGGTCTTGACCTTTTATCCCGGTGCCAGTCCCGATGTCATGGCTTCATCTGTGACGGCCCCGCTCGAGCGACAATTCGGGCAGATGCCAGGATTGAATCAGATGACCTCCACAAGTTCCGGCGGCAGTTCGGTCGTGACGTTGCAATTCAGTCTCGACCTGAGCCTGGATGTCGCCGAGCAGCAAGTGCAGGCCGCAATCAATGCGGCCTCCACGTTCCTCCCACGCGATCTTCCCAATCCACCGGTCTATAGCAAGGTCAATCCGGCCGATGCGCCAATCCTGACGTTAGCCCTGACGTCGAGCACGTTGCCGCTTTCTCAGGTCGAAGACTTCGCCGAGACCCGATTCGCGCAGAAGATCTCCCAGCTCTCGGGGGTGGGGCTTGTCAGCATCAGCGGAGGTCAGCGGCCGGCCGTGCGCATTCGGGCTAACCCGCGGGCGCTGTCGGCCTACGGGCTCACGTTGGAGGATCTACGTTTCAGCGTATCTGCCGCCAACGTCAATCAGGCGAAGGGCTCATTCGACGGGCCGCGGAGGGCTTCCATCATCAATGCGACCGATCAATTGCTGTCGAGCCGCGACTATGAGCCGCTGATTGTCGCCTATCGGAACGGCGCGCCCGTCCACTTGTCCGACGTCGCCGACGTCGCCGACGATGTGGAAAACCTCAGGCAAGCAGCCTGGATGGACGAGGTTCCGGCTGTCCTTGTCAATATCCAACGGCAACCGGGGGCGAACGTCATCGAGGTGGCGGACCGCATCAAGAAGCTGCTCCCACAACTCCAGAGCGCGATGCCCTCCTCCGTTCAGGTCACGGTGCTGACCGATCGAACCACCTCCATTCGGGCTTCTGTGCGCGATGTGCAGTTCGAGCTGATGCTCGCCGTAGCACTCGTGATTATGGTCATTTTTTTATTTTTGAGGACGCTGTCAGCCACCATCATTCCCGCGGCAGCAGTTCCCTTGTCCATCGTGGGCACGTTCGGCGCGATGTACCTCATGGGATTTAGCCTCAACAATCTGACCTTGATGGCACTCACGATTTCGACGGGTTTCGTCGTGGACGACGCGATCGTGATGATCGAAAACATCTCACGGTACATCGAGCGAGGTGAGTCACCGCTCCAGGCCGCGCTCAAAGGATCAGAACAAATCGCGTTTACGATTCTCTCGCTGTCCATTTCGCTCATCGCGGTCCTCATCCCGCTCCTCTTCATGGGTGATGTCGTGGGCCGGCTGTTCCGCGAATTCGCCGTCACGCTGAGTGTCACTATTCTTATTTCGGCCGTCGTCTCGCTCACGTTGACGCCGATGATGTGCGCCAGACTGCTGCGCTACCGGCGTGAAGCGGAACAAGGGAATTTTTACCGTGTGTCGCAACGAGCATTCGATCGGACTATCGCAGCCTACGGCAGGACGCTCCGGTGGGTGTTGAACCATCAACCTGCCACGCTGGCGGTGGCGGCCGGGACGCTCCTGTTCACCATCGTGCTGTACGTCGTCGTACCCAAGGGGTTCTTTCCCGTACAGGATACGGGAGTGATTCTGGGAATTTCCGAAGCGGCCCAGTCGATCTCGTTCACCGCGATGGCTGAGCGTCAGCAGGCGCTGGCCGGTAAAATCCTGGTCGATCCGGCCGTCGCCAGCCTGTCTTCCTTCATCGGTGTGGACGGGACCAACACAACGCTCAACAGCGGCCGCATCTACATCAACCTGAAGCCATTGGATGAACGCAAGATGAACGTGCAGGACGTGATCTCCCGGCTGCAAACGCGAGTGGCCGGCGTCGAGGGTATCACGTTGTTTCTACAACCGATGCAAGATCTCACGGTCGAGGATCGCGTCAGTCGCACTCAGTACCAATATACGTTGGAAGACGCGGACCCGGAGGAGCTGAGCCGGTGGGCCCCCAAGTTTGTTGAGGCGCTGCAGGCCCTGCCCGAATTGCGCGACGTGGGCACCGACCAACAAGACCGGGGGCTTGCCTCGCTGCTCGTCATCGATCGCAGCACGGCATCGCGGCTCGGCATTACGCCTCAACTGATTGTCGATACTCTGTACGACGCCTTCGGACAGCGGCAGGTTTCCACGATGTTCACGCAATTGAACCAGTATCGCGTTGTGCTCGAAGTGATGCCCGAATTCCAGAACGGGCCGCAGGCACTCCAGTTTCTCGACATCAGGTCGTTGACCGGTGGTCAGGTTCCGCTGAACGTGTTTACACAGTTCTCCGAGACGACCACTCCGCTGGCCATCAGTCGTCAAGGGCAGTTCCCCGCTGTCACACTATCATTCAATCTGGCGCCGGGGAAATCCCTCGGTGATGCTGTGACGGCGATTGAAGAGGCGGCGCAGGCGATCGGCCTGCCGGCCAGCATCAGGGGGAGTTTTCAGGGCGCCGCTCAGGCGTTCCAGGCCTCGCTGGCGAACGAAAAATGGTTGATTCTGGCAGCGCTCGTCACCGTCTACATCGTGCTCGGAATCCTGTATGAAAGCTATATCCACCCGCTGACGATTCTGTCCACCCTCCCATCCGCCGGTGTCGGTGCGTTACTTGCGTTGATCCTGCTCGGAACTGAATTCAGCGTGATTGCGCTCATTGGCATCATTCTGCTGATCGGGATCGTGAAGAAGAACGGGATCATGATGATCGACTTTGCGCTCGATGCAGAACGCAAAGAGGGCAAACAACCAGTGGAGGCAATTTACGAGGCCTGCCTCTTGCGCTTCCGGCCGATCATGATGACGACGATGGCTGCCCTGCTCGGTGCCCTGCCGCTCGCGATCGGCTCGGGGGTCGGATCGGAACTGCGCCATCCCCTCGGGATCTCCATCATCGGCGGACTCATTCTGAGTCAGGCACTGACGCTGTACACCACACCGGTCGTCTATCTGGCTTTCGACCGGTTGGCGCGCCGAGTCCGGTCCCGTCGGTCTGCGGAACCGCATATCGAGGCACTGAGTCCTCGTACGCTATGAACATTTCGGCGCCGTTCATCAAACGTCCGGTCGCCACAACCCTGCTGACCATCGGCGTCACGCTCGTCGGCATCGTGGCGTTCCGGTTTCTCCCCGTCGCCGCTTTGCCGCAAGTCGAGTTTCCGACGATCAGCGTGGCAGCGTCCCTGCCAGGGGCGAGCCCGGAGATCATGGCGACTTCGGTGGCGGCCCCGCTGGAACACCAGTTCACACGAATAGCCGGCGTGACCGAGATGACCTCTTCCAGTTCACTCGGCTCCTCTAGCATCACACTGCAATTTGAACTGAACCGCGATATCGACGGTGCCGCGCGAGATGTTCAGGCAGCGATCATGGCAGCACGTAGTGATCTGCCAGCCAACCTGCCGAGCAGGCCCAACTATCGAAAGATCAACCCAGCGGATGCGCCGATCCTGATCCTGTCGCTGACCTCAGATATCGTGAGCCGTGGCCGAATGTACGACGTTGCATCCAGTATTCTTCAGCAAAAACTGTCGCAGATCGACGGTGTGGGCCAGGTCTATGTGGGTGGGGGCTCGCTCCCGGCTGTGCGTGTCGATCTGAATCCTACGGCGTTGAACAAGTACGGGATCGGACTGGGCGACGTCCGTCAGATGCTGAGCAGTACGAACGTCAATCGCCCGAAGGGCCAACTTACCGATGGGACACGGACGTGGGAGATCAGAACAAACGACCAACTCCACAACGTTGAGGACTATCTCCCGTTGATCGTGAGCTACCGGGAAGGGCGGGCGGTCCGACTGTCGGATGTCGCAACTGTGGAATATTCAGTTGAGGATCTACGGACGATGGGTATCGCGAACGGGACACCAGCAGTCCTCATCATTATCAACCGGCAGCCAGGGGCGAATATCATCGAGACCGTCGACCGCGTGAGGTCAATGCTCCCGCAACTAAAAGCGTCCATTCCCGGCACTATGACGCTCTCGGTCGTAGTCGACCGCACCCCGGTCATCCGCGCCTCCCTGCACGACGTCGAACGGACGCTCGCGATTTCCGTGCTACTCGTGATCTTGGTAGTCTTCCTGTTCCTCCGGGATGTTCGTGCCACACTCATTCCCTGTGTGGCGGTGCCGGTCTCGCTGATCAGCACGTTTGGCGTGATGTACCTCTTTGGATACAGCCTCGACAATCTTTCCTTGATGGCACTGACGATTGCGACCGGGTTCGTGGTGGACGACGCGATCGTGGTCCTGGAAAACATTAGCCGGTATCGGGAACAGGGCATGGCCCCACTGCAAGCCGCTCTGCGGGGCGCGCGGGAGATCACGTTTACCGTCTTGTCGATGACGTTGTCGCTGGTCGCAGTCTTTGTCCCGATCCTTTTCATGGGAGGCATGATGGGTCGGCTGTTTCAGGAATTCGCCGTCACACTTTCCGTGGCGATTCTGGTCTCGCTCGTCGTGTCCCTCACCACGACGCCCATGATGTGCGCAAGGGTGCTGAAACCAGAGCAGGGCCGGCCTCACGGGTGGTGGTACCGGCTCGGCGAGCGGATCTTCGAAGGCATGCGCGACGGATACGCTGGGAGCCTCGCCTGGGTTCTGCGCCATCCGCGAAGTATGCTCGCGCTCACGCTGGCGACCATGGTCTTGAGTCTCTACCTCTACGCCGCCATACCCAAAGGATTCTTTCCCCAGCAGGACACAGGGCGCATGTTCGGGAATATTCAGGCGTCGCAAGACATTTCGTTTCAAGCCTTGCGTCAGAAGCTCACCGAAGTCGCGGACATTATCAAGAGCGATCCAGCTGTCGACACGGTCACGGGGTTCAGCGGGGGCGGCAGCGGAAACCCGAATACTGGTCGCATGTTCATTGCGTTGAAACCGCTCCATGAGCGACAGATTAGTGTCGACCAGGTGATCGCACGCCTGCGCCCTGAGCTGGCCAAGGTGCCGGGCGCTCCAGTGGTGCTGCAGGCGATTCAGGATCTACGTATCGGCGGGCGGGCGAGCAGTGCTCAGTACCAATACACGCTCCAAGGTGTGGATCTGCCTGAGCTGAACACGTGGGCGCCTCGGGTGGAGCGCCAGTTGCGGACGCTCAGCGAAATTGCAGACGTGAACAGCGACCAGCAAGACAAGGGATTACAGTCGTTGGTGGTCTTGGACCGCAGCACGGCCTCGCGACTCGGTCTCAGTCCGCAGCTCATCGACGACACGCTATACGATGCGTTCGGCCAGCGGCAGGTTTCCATCCTGTATACACCCCTCAATCAGTATCATGTCGTGATGGAAGTCGCGCCGCAATACTGGCAGAACCCATCCACGCTCCAGGAGATCTATGTGCGGTCGCCGACAGGGGCCCAAGTGCCCTTGAGTGCGGTGACGCGCTACGAGCCCACGAACACGTTGCTGCTGGTCAATCACCAAGGACAATTTCCCGGTGTGACACTGTCGTTCAACATGGCGCCCGGAGTTTCGCTGGGCGACGCGGTACGGGCCATTGAACAATCGATGAGCGAGATCGGACTGCCGGCCAGTATCCGAGGTAGTTTTCAGGGTACGGCCAGAGCATTTCAGGCGTCGCTCCAGAACCAGCCGTTGCTCATCCTCGCCGCGCTCGTCACGGTCTACATCGTATTGGGAATTCTCTACGAGAGTTATGTCCATCCAGTGACGATTCTCTCAACACTGCCGTCAGCCGGTGTCGGAGCACTGCTCGCACTGCTCCTCTTCAAGACGGAACTGAGCATGATCGCGCTCATCGGGATCATTCTGCTGATCGGTATCGTGAAAAAGAACGCCATCATGATGATCGATTTCGCTTTGGACGCTGAACGAAGGGACGGCAAAAGGCCCGAGGAAGCGATCTATGAGGCATGCCTGCTTCGCTTCCGACCGATCATGATGACGACGATGGCGGCCTTGTGCGGTGCCCTGCCGTTGGCACTAGGAACCGGCGTGGGATCGGAGTTACGTCGCCCTCTCGGGATCGCCATCGTCGGAGGACTGCTCGTCAGTCAATTACTGACCCTGTACACGACCCCGGTTGTCTATCTCTACCTCGATCGGATGCGCCTGCGCTTTCTACGGATGCACAGGAGAGCGGTGGACGCCAGGCCGGTTCCTCAATGATAACCCTACCCAGCCTGTACGTAGCCGCGACTTGGGACATGCTCATGCAGCAGCATTGAGCTGACTCGCCGCGTTGGCCGGGCAGGCGAGGCACAAATGCTCCCCGATCCGATGGATTGACAGTTTTCCAGGAGAGCCGTAGGCTGATTAGGGGTGAGGGTGAGGCATGATCAAAAGACCTAACAGCGTAGGACTGGCCTTAAGCAGCCTCCTTATGATGCTCGGCTGCGCGACGACTCCGACACCGACAACAAATCCTGATGCCGTACGGCAACATGCCGACAAAGCGTTCCAACAACTGAAAGGACAAGAGCACCCGCAGGAGGAAGGTACTTCTCCATCCTCTCAGCCGGCCTCAACGGCTGAGGACGCGACATCCCCGCTGGCGGCTGGCGCTCAAAAAGGAGTGCAGATTCCGCTCTCCGAAGTTGGTCCATCCGACGGCGATTACGTTCGTGCGACAGGGTACGGCAATCTCGCGAAGGGACTCTACCTGTGTCAGCATTCGGCCGATCTGGCTGCGCGTGTTGAGCTATCGAAGCTCGTCCGTGTCCAGGTGAAAGAAAAATCGGTGGATCGTATCCGGGAAAAGACCGGAAAGGACGCCGAACAGGATATCGAAGTCGTCCGCGAAGGCCTGGTCAACGAAGTCTTGAGCGACGTGCGGATCGTGGACCGCAAAGTGGACAAAGAGGCGGGCACCTGTTCAAGTACCGCGGTAATTCCAAGGAGGAATCTATTCCCGATGCCCCCTCATCCCGATGCCAAGGTCTCTGCTCCCCAGTAATCGGGTGACATCCTCTCGGCACGCGCGACTCTCAAAGAGGCCATAGCTGTCTTTTCCTAAAGAGAGCCGCTCCTCGTTTCGCGACCCGCCGCGCCCACGAATAGCATCTGGAAATAGAGATTCATGCTGGATATCGCACGCCCTCATCAGTACAATGGGCCTCGCGAACGGGACGGTTGTGCCGGGCGAGCCAGGAGTGAGCCCAGGCGAGGGAGTGTATGCCTGGATTCGAGTTGATTGGCGAAGAAGAGCGCCGCGAAATTCTGCAAGTCCTCGAATCCGGGGTGTTGATGCGATACGGATTCGATGCGGCACGGAACGGTCAATGGAAGTCGCGCGACCTTGAACAGGCTCTGGCGGCTCGTTTCGGCACGCGACACGCCCATGTCTGTTCCAGTGGGACGGCTGCCCTCAGCACGGCCTTGGCGGCTTGCGGGGTCGGGGCCGGCGATGAGGTCATCCTCCCTCCCTTCACGTTTGTAGCCGATCTTGAAACGGTGCTGCTCGCAGGCGCTGTGCCTGTCTTCGCCGATATCGACCAGACACTGTGTCTCGATCCGCGTTCGGTCGCAGCCGCTATCACCCCGAAGACCAAGGCCGTGCTGGCAGTTCACATGTGCGGGGCCATGGCCCGGATTGATGCTCTGGCTGAACTGTGTCGTGCGCAACGCCTCCTTCTGATCGAAGACGTTGCCCAGGCCGCCGGTGCGAGCTTTCGAGGTAAGTCGCTGGGCACATTCGGCAAAGTCGGGTGCTTCTCATTCGACTATGTGAAAACCGTCACTTGCGGAGAAGGCGGGGCGATCATCACTGACGACGATCAGGTCTACAACCTTGCGCAGGCCTTCACCGATCATGGCCATGACCATCTGGGAACCGACCGGGGTGCCGACAACCATCAGCACATCGGCACGAACTACCGTCTTAGCGAACTCAACGCCGCGGTCGGCGTGGCTCAGCTGGGCAAGCTCGATCACATCCTCGAAACCCAGCGGGCCCACAAGGCTCTGCTCAAGGAGGGTCTGGCGGGACTTCGCCGCCTGCAGTTTCGTGAGCTTGCCGACCCAGCAGGCGATTCGGCCACCTTCTTGAGTGTCCTATTGCCAACCGAAGATGAGGCCCGCCAGGCTGCTAAATCCCTCGGAGCCGCCGGCGTCGACGGCTGCTTCTACTGGTACGACAACAACTGGCACTATCACCGCAGGTGGGACCACATTAAGACCTTTGCTTCTCCTGGTCGCTTGCCTATCGATCGTTTCGGATACGGAACCGACCTCACAAAGATCGCGCTCCCCCAGTCCGATGCCATCATGGGCCGGACCATCTCGATGTTGATTAAACTGCGGTGGACGCGGGACCAGGTGCGTGATAGACTCGCCCGAATGAAATCGGTTTTGGCCTAGTTTCTTCGTCGGTCCTCTCAATTTGAGCAGCTCCATGAACGTTGCGATCATCGTTCCGGCCCGCATCGGCTCGACCCGCTTTCCGAAGAAACTCCTCCACCGGATCAAGGGTAAGCCTGTCATTGTCTGGACCGGCGAGCGGATCAGGAAGGAAGCACCGGAGTTCCCCCTGTATTTCGCCGTGGATCACGAATCGTTGGCTGAGGTGCTCCGCAAGGATGGATATGAAGCGATCATGACCGATCCCGGCCATTCCTGTGGAACGGACCGCATCGCCGAAGCGAACCGCCACCTCAAGGCCAAGTATGTGGTCAACGTGCAGGCGGACGAACCCTTGGTGACCGGCGGTCAAATTCGCCAGCTGGTCGAACTCATTCAGCGCGACACGGAGATGGCCACCTTGGGAACGCCGGTGCGCTATGACAAGGATTACCGAAATCCGAACCACGTCAAGCTGGTGTGCGACGAGAACGGCTACGCCGTCTATTTCTCTCGTGCACCGATCCCCTATTTCCGGGACACGCATGGGGCCTTCGAAGCAGAAGTCGCGGCCGGCATTCCGGTATTGATTCATCTCGGGCTGTACGCGTATACAGCCTCATTTCTCGAGCAGTTCTGCAGGCTCCCTCCTGGTAAGCTCGAACAGGTGGAAAAGTTGGAGATGCTGCGCGCGATGGAACGGGGGCACCGAATCAGAGTGAGCATCACAAAGGATGCACTGATCGAGATCGATACTCCCGAGCAAGCCGTAGAATTTGAATCCGTCGTGACTGAACGCTTCCCATCGCGCTAGGATGTGACAATGTATCGAAACCTGCGCCTGGTCCCCCAGCTGATCTTCGGACGAGGCAGCATCAACCAGCTCGGCGATATCCTGACCAAGCAACGCACCGAGAGCGGATGTCCCGTCGTGTTTCTTATCGACGCGGTCCATGAAAAGAGCCCCTTCGTCCACCGACTGCCGCTCCGCGCGAACGATCTCATTATATTCGTGGACGTCGGAACGGAGCCCAAGACCCAATATGTCGATGAACTCACGGAACGAGTGAAAGCGTACTCGAACCGTCAGCCAGATGCGATCGTTGGAATCGGAGGCGGCAGCGCCATGGATCTCGCTAAATCCGTATCACTCATGCTGACCAACCCCGGGTCGGCCGCTGATTACCAGGGCTGGGACCTGGTGAAGTACCCGGGGATTTACCACGTCGGTATCCCGACGCTCGCAGGAAGCGGAGCGGAAGTGTCGCGCACCGCGGTCCTGACAGGGCCGGTCAAAAAACTCGGCATTAATTCGGATTTCACCCCGTTTGACCAGATCATCTTGGACCCCAATCTCATTGCAAGCGTACCGTCGAACCAGCGGTTCTTTACGGCGATGGATTGTTACATTCACTCCTGCGAATCATTGCAGGGCACCTTCATCAACGAGTTTAGTCGGGCCTTCGCGGAAAGCGCACGCGACATCTGCCGCGACGTGTTTCTGAGAGATTGCGACGCAATTGTGGCCGATGAACGGCTGATGGTGGCGTCGTATTTCGGCGGCTTGAGCATCGCCTATTCCCAAGTCGGGGTCTGTCACGCCCTCTCGTACGGGCTTTCCTACGTGCTTGGCGTTCGCCACGGAGTGGGCAATTGCATCGTGTTCAACCAGCTCGAAGAGTACTACAACAAGGACGTGCACGAATTTCAGGACATGATCGAGAAGAACCATATCGATTTGCCCTCCGGCGTCACCCGCGGGGTGGATGAGGCCGGCATGAACAAGATGATCGATACGGCGCTGGGGCTCGAACCCTTGTGGAAGAACGCGCTCGGAGACAACTGGAAACAGATCATCACCCGCGAGAAGATCCGCTCGTTGTACACGAAGATGTGAGACCGCTGACGTCCTGCCGGCATGCATCGATGAGATCATTGCCCGTTCACTCGTTCCCCGAGGCTGCCTGATCCGACCCGTGAAGATCCTTATCGTGAAAACCAGCTCGATTGGGGATGTGATCCATACCCTCCCCGCCTTGCTGTCGCTTCGCAACTGCTATCCAGATGCGCACATCGCCTGGTTGGTCGAAGAAGCAGCTGCCGATCTCATTACCAACCATCCGGCGTTAAACCGTGTGCTCGTTGCGCGCCGCAAGGCATGGCTCGCCGATTTGCGAGCCGGCCGAGTGCTTCGTGCACTACGGGAGTTCGTGAAATTCGTGCGCATCCTACGGGACACCCGATACGATCTGGTGATCGACTTTCAAGGACTGCTCAAAAGCGCTATCTGGGTCTTCCTGACCAAAGGGAGTCGCAAAGCCGGGTTCGGCCGCGGGATGGAGCATGCCGAGCTGAGTTATGTGGTGCTGAACGAACGGGTGCCGGCCGTCGACATGAACCAGCACGCGATCGAGCGGGAATTGCTCCTACTGAAAGGCATTGGAGTTCCTGCCACAGGCGTTCGTTACGATCTTTTCGTTTCTCCTGAACACGAATCTGAGGCAGCCGCGCTTCTGCGTGCATCGGGCGTCGACGAACAGGACAAGCTGGTGGCAATCAACCCCATGGCCCGTTGGCCGACCAAACTGTGGGAGCCTAGTTCCTTCGCTGCGGTGGCGGACCAGCTCGAGTGCCAAGGCATCCGTGTCGTCTTCACCGGCGGGATACAGGATCGATCCTCGATTGACGAGATCTGCCGGTTGATGAAGAGCAAGAGCCGCCGACTCGATGGCCGAACCAGTTTGAAAACTCTTGCAACGATTTATCGGCGTGCTCAGGTGCTGCTCACGACAGATAGCGGCCCCATGCACCTGGCTGCGGCGGTCGGGACCACGGTCGTCGCCTTGTTCGGCCCGACGGCCCCCTGGCGGACCGGCCCCTATGGTCCAGGCCATATCGTGTTGCGGGCAGGGATCAGCTGTAGCCCCTGTTTCAAGAAGGACTGTCTGACCAAGGACTACGAAAAGCGAGCCTGCATGAAGCGTCTGAGCGTTGACGAGGTCGTTCAGGCGGTCCTGAAGAAGCTGGGGGCGACGCCGACCGCTGCGTCGCCCACCTGACGGGAGATCTCTTGAAGCTTCGATGGCATCAACGGGTCATCCTCGCCATCTACCGCGCGGGCTTCAGCCTGGCCATCCTCTTGTACCTGCTCCTATTACTTCCCGTTTGGGTGCTCACGACCAAACGACGAAAGACGCTGCTGAAGCGCCTGGGATGGCAGGACTATCCGCGAACAGCGCAGTCTACCCGCAAACCTGTGTGGATCCACGCACTGTCGGTCGGTGAGGTGTTGTCGGCGGGAAGCCTCATCGAGAACCTGCGTCGCGCGATCGGGGATCGACCTCTGTACCTGTCGGTGTCGACCCTGTCTGGCTTTGCCATCGCCACCGAACGATTCAGCCGATTCTGTGACGGGCTGTTCTACTTTCCTTACGATGTCGCCTTCTCCGTGAAGCGAAGCCTCAACCGGATTAACCCGACGCTCTTCGTGCTGGTCGAGACAGACATTTGGCCCGGGTTCCTCGCGGAACTCCGCAGGCGTCAGATCCCTTGCCTCTTGGTCAATGGGCGCCTGTCGCCCGATTCGTTTCGCGCGTATCGGTTCTGTCGGGTGCTCTTCGAACCGGCGTTTAACACGTTCCGCTGGGTCTATCCGCAGTCGCCCGGCGAGGCCGCGCGGTTTCTTGCGTTGGGGCTCGAACCAGCTCGGCTGCGCAGCACGGGCAATCTCAAATTCGACGTGGCCCTCTCGATACCGGGAGAGGAAGCACTGGCGGCGCTTCGACAGGAACTCAATTTCCCGACCGATTCGCGCGTCATGATTGCCGGAAGCACGCATCCGGGCGAAGAAGAAATGTTCCGTTCTGTGTTTTTCCGGGTGAGAGAAGAGTTTCCCCACCTTCGGCTGATCATCGTGCCCCGTCGCCCTGAGCGGGGCTCTGAGGTTCTGAATTTGTTTCGGAACGATCCCGTGGAGGTATCGCTTCTATCCCGACCAAATGGCTCAACTCCCGTCGTCGTCGTCGTGGATCGGATGGGCTACTTAAGCCGCCTGTATTCTCTGGCCGATGTTGCAGTTGTCGGTGGGAGTTTCGTTCCGAAAGGCGGACAGAATCCGATTGAACCTGCCGCCTGCGGGAAACCCGTTCTGTTCGGGCCCGACATGCACGATTTTCCGGATGTGTCTCGATGGTTGTTGGAGGCCGGAGGAGCCGTTCAGGTAAGGAATGAGCAGGAACTGTACACAGAGTGCCGTCGGTTGTTGGTGAATCCGCAACAGGCTCGGATCATGGGGGATCGTGCCCGTCGTGTCGTGACGGAAAATGAAGGGACGACCGGGAAAGTCGTGCGAGACATAGTGAGCGTGGTACAAAGCACGCCCTTGCCTTCCTAGCGTTGTTGTGTTGTAAGGTATCTGTCGAGCACGACTGAATCGCGTGGGATCGTGCCTCTCCGCATCCGGTCCCCCAGACTGGAGGATTCGTGGCGAGTGCCCTCCTCTACGACCGTTTGCAATTTGCATTCACCGCTACCTTTCATTATCTCTTTCCACAGCTGACCATGGGGTTGGCGCTGATATTGTTTTACCTAAGAACCCGCGCTCTCCGGTTCGGCGACGAGCATTACCATCGGGCGGCTCGGTTCTGGACGACAATTTTCGCGTTGAGCTTCGCTTTCGGCGTGGTCACTGGCATTCCGCTGGAATTCCAGTTCGGCACCAACTGGGCAAAGTTTTCCAATTTCGCTGGCGGGGTCATCGGCCAGACGCTGGCCATGGAAGGGGTGTTCGCTTTCTTTCTGGAATCGTCGTTCTTGGGAATCTTGCTCTATGGTGAGCGCCGATTCAGCCGCCGCATGCAATGGTTCGCTTCGCTGATGCTTTTCGTCGGGTCGTGGCTGTCCGGCTACTTCATTCTGGCTACAAATGCCTGGATGCAACACCCCGTCGCCTACTCAATTGCGCCGGACGGGCGGCTGCTTGTCGACAGTCTTTCCGGCTTGCTCACCAATCCCTGGCTCTTCTGGCAATTCACACACAATATGACAGCGGCGGTCGTCACCGGGTCGTTCGTCATGGCAGCGGTCGGTGCCTTCTATCTCCTCTCCGGAACCCATCTGGACTACGCTCGGACGTTTGTTCGCACCGGGGTAGTAGCTGGCGCCATCGCTACCGCGCTGATGATCTACCCGACGGGCGACGGGAATGCGAAACAGGTATTCGAGCATCAGCCGGTCAAGGGGGCGGCATTCGAAGGCCTGTTCCACACCGAGCGTGGGGCCGACATCGTTCTGGTCGGTCAGCCGAACATGGAAACGATGACCATCGACAATCCGCTCGTCGTACCTGACGCACTGAGCTTTCTGGTGTACGACAAGCTCTATGCCAAGGTGAAAGGGCTCGATGCGTTCCCGCGACAGGACTGGCCCGATAACTTGCCGCTCCTCTACTACTCCTACCACATCATGGCCGGGCTGGGGACCATCTTCGTCTCCGTGATGGGACTGGCTCTGGTATGGCTGTGGCGAGGACGGCTCTTCACTGCCAATTGGCTGCTGTGGCTTCTCCTCTTGTCGGCGCCGTTCCCCTATATCGCGACGACTGCCGGTTGGATGACCGCCGAACTCGGTCGCCAGCCCTGGCTGGTCTATGGCCTACAGCGCACCGCAGAGGGCGCGTCGCCGCTCGTCCATTCCGGCAACGCGCTGTTCACGCTGCTTGGTTTTCTTGGCCTCTATCTGTTGCTGGGGATTCTCTTTCTCTTCTTGTTCGCCGAAACAATTCGCCACGGGCCGGCAGGCCGCCCAAGCGGCCACACGGCATAGTCGGAGCACGGAAGATGGAAACGTTTTGGTACATGGTTGTGACGCTGATGTTGGGGATCTATGTCGTCCTCGATGGATTCGACTTCGGTGTGGGCATCATCTATCCCGTGGTGGCCAAGACCGAGATGGAACGGCGGACGGCGCTTGATGCGATCGGACCGGTTTGGAACGGCAACGAAGTGTGGCTGATCGCAGCAGGCGGGCTACTTTTCATGGCGTTTCCGAAAGCGTACGCAGCTGGGTTCAGCGGTTTCTACCTTGCGTTGATCATCGTCTTATGGCTATTCATCGGCCGCGGGCTTGCCCTCGAGTTACGGTCACATGTGGACGATGTGCTGTGGCGCCAGCTCTGGGACCTGGCCTTTTCCGGCGCCAGCATGCTATTAGCCATCGTGTTCGGCGCGGCGTTAGGCAATTTGATCCGTGGCGTGCCGTTGAATCAGGACGGCTACTTTTTTGTGGCGCTCTGGACCAACTTCATGACAGGACCGGAACCGGGGATTCTTGATTGGTACACGATCCTCATGGGGCTCGCGGCTGCTGCGATCCTTGCGTTTCACGGCGCCAACTATCTGGCAATGAAGACCGATGGCGAGCTGCGCGTCCGGGCGAGTAGCTTGTCGAAGTTGAGCGGTTTCACCGTGATTGGGCTGGTCGTGCTGGTGCTTGCCACCATCCCCTTTGTGCAACCCACCTTCCGCCTCAACTATGCTGCCCACCCGGTCGGATACGTCTTCCCATCTATTGGTGTGGCAGCGCTGGCAGCTGCCCTGGAATTCCGACGGCGCGATCGGGATCCCGCCGCGTTTGCCGCTTCGAGCCTGTTCATCGTGGCGATGCTCGCCAGCACCGCCTGGGGCTCCTATCCCAACATTCTGATTGCCACCACCGATCCAGCCAACAGCTTAACGATTACCAACGCGGCAGCCGGCGCCTATGGGCTGCAAGTCGGTCTGTGGTGGTTTCTCCTCGGATTCAGCCTAGTAATCATCTATCAGGTCTATGCGCACCGTGTCTTCTGGGGCAAAGTCCGGCTGGACACGCACTGATTCGCAGTCCACCTCTTCGTAAGATTCTCCTGATGGAGCCCCCGTCTCTACCCTATCGCAACACTGTTTTTCCTTATTCTCCACCCTCAGGGGGCGATGCTCACGTGCGAAGCGACTGCCCAACAAAAATTCTCACTGATTCATTGGATCAAGCCCGAAGATCCAAAATTTGTGCGACATTCAGGAGGGAACAGAATGTCCCCAATTCGACAGATTGTTCTTGTGTGAGTATCACATTGTCCACACCATCCGTACGTAAGATGGTCACTTACGCGTCAGGTGCGAGTTATGCGTCCGGTCATATGGTGAATAATCGACCATGGGATGGTCACATGTCCGTTCCTCGTCATTTACAGGAGGCTGACAGAAGCGCTCGCGTTTCCGATCACGGGAAAGTCCCTAGGGCGGCAAAGCCTACGAGATCAAGGGCGAGGCATTCACCGACCGTTTCCCCAGAAACTACGGACTTCGGAAGCGCTGATCTCACAGACATCTCTTCACCGGTCGTGGATGTGGAAGGGGAGAGTATCGTCGGCTCGAACCCGCCTCCCGATCCGGATGTGGTGGATGAGATTGGTCGATCCGCTGGTTTAACCTATGAAGATGGCGAGCCTTTACAGTTTGGAGTCAAAGAAGCGGCGAAGGACGATATACGGTGGGAGCTCAACCCTGCGTCGTCCGAAGATTATGAGGAGCGGCAAATCAGAACCCAAACGGCGCGACGCGTGCGACCAGTCTCTCCCACAAGCACCCGAAAAATAACCAAACTTCCAACCCGCACGGGCAAACGGCTCTCACCGCCCCGCTAGCAACAGGAGGACTTGATGCCGACAAAAAAGGCCATACAACGTGCTCGACAAGCAAGAAGGGAAGGTAAAGCGGCGAGCACGCAGGCCGGTGAATTCGTCAGGGAAGAGATGCATCACATGAAACGCCGGATACACCCCGTCAAATCCCGCAAGCAAGCAATTGCCATAGGTCTATCGAAGGCCAGAAAGGCAGGAGTGAGGATTCCCCGTATGCGCAGGTCAGGACATAGAACCCGACACTTACGGGGCAAATGATAACCCCGCAAGAGAACCTCTTTCAGACCGTTGATTTTCCCAGCTCTGTAGAAAAAGCTGATCCCGGCTAGCTGGAGTAACGCCGAACCTGATTGATTGAGTGGGTGAGCGCTCCCCCGTGGAATGTTCACACGGGGGAAACGGTAGTGGTGAGCACTAGAAGAACGACGATTAACGTGCTGGCATAGTTACACTGATGGCGCCGGCCAGATCTCCTTCATTCCAACCTTCTTTTCTCATGCCCGTGATATCCCGTTCTCCTTTCGGGGTGCCGTGACAGCCGAGACACGAGGGCCCGGCGTACTCCGGCTTCATCACGCGCAACGCCGGTTTCCCGTTCACCATGCCCGTGCGGCTAACGATCTGTCCCTTGGGAGTCTTGGGATCTGCAAACACCTGCAGCACTTCCTGTTCAAATTCGTCAGGCTTGTTGCCGTCGTACCGGTAGGCAATGCTGGTCAACTTCACCTGAATTCCTGTTTTCTTGTAAAAGGCCGCCCCTGTTCGGCGTGCGAAGGTGGCGGGCAAGAACGCTTTGAAGCCGACCCCTTGTTTGTTAATCATCGGCTGGGCGCCGTCCATCACTTCTTTTTGCGATTCCAACATGGTCTGCAACAGTTTTATCGAGGGATGGGAATTGGGAATCGCCAAATCGATATTCGTTTGCTTCTTAAATCGATCGGCGATCTGGCTGGTCACAAAGTCCGCGGTGACGCCCTTGTCGCCCCGCGTCGAATCGTTGATCAAGGTTTGCTGCTCCGAGATCACACCACGGCCGAGCTCGACCATCTTAATCAGCAGCTTGGCTGTCTCCAGGTCCTGATCGGCTTG
>UEXT01000599.1_pt1 | contig 30121 bp, 30 predicted proteins | sample 4301081 | NCBI WGS metagenome assembly UEXT01 (sample SAMEA4773177, study PRJEB27434) | metagenome | biome: 2259; feature: agricultural soil; material: soil | place: USA | collected 2014-09 | depth 0.25 m
AAACAATTGAGGCGGAGTTTTCTCCTGAATTTATTCGTTCTAGCGTCCAACGGTTTGATGTTCCACGCTTCAAGTTGGAGATGTATGACTTCATCAATGAATGCCTGAATAAACACCATGCATCGAACTTCTCGCCGACCTACCCGGTGACCGGTCGCGTTCCACATGCCGAGCCCACCCTGGAACGATTGCAGTCCACCGAGAAGTGAATCCATGCGAGACGCTTCGATCAGGGCTCATAAACGCTCGGCTTCTAAGTTGCGGGTTCAGCCAGTGAACGCCTCTAGGAGGAAACACAATGCGAATCTTCATCGATTCCGCCAATGAGAAAGACATTACTTACCTGCTTCGACAAGGAATCGTCGACGGAGTAACGACGAACCCCACTATCATGTTAAAGGACGGAGTCCATGATCTAGAGGGAGCCGCTAGGCGCTTGTGCGCGCTTCTAGGTGACCGGCCCGTGAGTGTAGAAGTTACCTCCAACGAACACGAGAAGATGCTCGAACAGGCGCGCACGTTTGCCACTTGGGGACGTAATATCGTGGTAAAGATTCCTGTCGTCAACGAGTTTGGCGACTCGAGTCTCGATGTTATCAATGAACTGACCAGCGAGGCCATTGCAGTCAATGCCACAGCTATCCTGTCATTCAACCAGGCGGTCTTGGCCACGAAGGCAGGCGCAACCTATGTGAGCATCTTCGCCGGCCGCATCGCCGACGAGGGTAACGACTCGACGCTAGTGATTCGTAATGTACACACCTGGTTGAAGGAATGGGAGTATTCTGCCAAGATCATCGTTGGGAGTATGCGCACTGCAATAGACATTCAGAATGCTGCCTTGGCCGGGGCGCACATCGTTACAGTCCCACCTGCATTCTTCGCCAAGATGATCGATCACAAATACACACGGGATACGGTTCGCCAATTCAACCGCGATGCGGAAAGGGCCCTACAGGAGATTGCAGCCGCTCAAGCAACGTGGATGCCCTCCAGCAAAGGCATATAGAGCAAAGCACCGAGAACAGGTATTGAATGGGTACTTCAGAGACAGTCCTAAGACAGTCCCAAGCAGATGCAGGTGAACTGCAACTGGTCGTGCCATCTCGCGAGACTAGCAGCTTCTGGAAGTTGGTCAGCCAGCTCTGGTTCAAGCGGATATTGTTTCTGATCAGCGATCTGGCTGCGATTATGGTAGCGCATTACCTCGCAGAGTCCCTTACACGCAGCTGGTTACAGGTACCGCGAGTATACCTAAACCCATCTCACTACTACTTGTTCTACATGCCCTTCTTTTCTGTTGTCCTGTATTTCTTCGACGGCTACAAAGATCACGGTTCGCGCCGCCCGGAAAAAGAACTCGAACTGGGCTTTGAGGGCGTCTCATTCTTCTTTGTTAGCTTGGCATGTGCAAACTTCGTCCTGTTCAAGCCCCAGACTTTCTCGCGCTACCTTATAGTGTGCTGGTATGCACTCTCTCTCTTATTTGTGCTCGGGGCACGCTTCACACTGCGCGGGATCTACAACGGTCTTTGGCGCCGTGGCTTAGCGCGCGAAACGGTCCTGATGGCAGGTCCGGCAAGTCGCGTTGCCGACCTGCAGCGACAATTTTCTCTGCAAAGGCACCTGAGATATAACTTTGTAGGCGCTCTACAGGAATTGGGTACTAGGACAGACTTCGAACGAGGTCTTGGGGGCCTCCGAGTCCTCGGCGCTATTGAGGACTGGGAAGAAATCGTCGACCGTTTCTATGTTCAGTGGGTAATCCTTAGTCCTTCAGCCGACGATTTCCGCCAGTATTCACAAGCCCGTGAGATTGCAAGGCGATGCCAGGAAAAGGGTATCGCGGTTCAAGTCTACTCCGACCTTTTTGGTTCTTGCGAGTTCCTCTATGAGCGAGATGAATTTTCCGGCTGCTTTCGTTTCTCCTCTCCGCCGCGCTGGTCTCGACCACTGCAGCAGGTGGCGAAGATGCTCATGGATCGCATTGTTGGCGTCATTGGGAGTATTGCGACACTGGCGTTAACTCCCATCGTTGCATTGCTACTCGCCATGGAAGATCCCGGCCCGGTATTCTATCGTCGGGAGTTCGTCGATCAGGACGGCACGGTCCGCTACTATTTGAAGTTCCGCAGTATGGTCAGAAATGCAGACCAGGAACTCCAAACCAACCTCGTTCTCAAAAAGCAATTCGATCACAAGTACAAGTTAGAACAGGATCCACGCGTATTGAAGATCGGGCGAATTTTGCGAAAGTATAGTATTGACGAATTTCCACAATTCTTCAGCTTGATCACAGGCCGACTGAGTTTTGTTGGACCTCGAGTGATTTCGGCCGAGGAGAGCGGTCGCTACGGCAGTCTGCTTCCCAGACTGCTTTCGGTCAAACCCGGACTGACGGGCTACTGGCAAGTAACTGGGCGCCAGACCACTTCCTATGAAGAGCGCATCCAAATGGACATGTTTTATATAGACCATTGGTCCATCTGGCTTGATTTTGTCATTATGGCCAAAACTTTCTGGAAGGTAGTTCGCGCAGACGGAGCTTACTAGACCGGGCTAAGATCAGAATGAGAATCCTTGTTACTGGTGGAGCTGGCTTTATTGCGTCTCATGTGTCCGATGCCTATATAAATTTTGGAAATCAAGTGGCGGTCATCGACGATCTCTCACGAGGCCGCCGGCAGAATTTAAACTCCCAAGCGCACTTTTACGAAGGAGATATTCGCGACCGGGAGTTTGTTCGACGCAGTTTCGCAGAATTCAAGCCAGAGATCGTAAACCATCACGCTGCCCAGATGGACGTTCGTCGTGGCGTGCGCGAGCCCATTTTCGACGTTCAGGTGAATATCCTGGGTTCACTGAACCTTTTGGAGGAAGCGGTTACCCATGGAGTGAGGCGCTTTATCTACATCTCTACGGCTGGGGCTGCATACGGCGAACCCGAGCGACTTCCTGTCCCTGAAGACTATCCCATCAATCCGATCACTCCATATGGCATTAGCAAGCACACCATCGAACATTACCTGTTCACGTTCTCCCATTTGTTCGGGCTCAACTATGTGGTGTTGCGCTATGGGAACGTGTACGGCCCGAGGCAAAGCTCACAAGGCGAGGCGGGTGTTTTTGCAGTCTTTTGTGAGCAAATTCTGTCGGGAATGCTACCAGTGATTTATGGCGACGGCAGCAAAACCCGCGACTACGTTTATATCGACGATGTAGTGGCGGCCAATGTGGCGGCGCTCGGCAAAGGCCAGGGGGAAATCTTCAACGTGGCGAGCGGACAACCAACCAGTGATTTGGAGGTTTTTACTCTGATCTGTGAACTACTCGGTCGGCGCGAACTGAGAGCTCGGCATGTGTCGGTCCGCCCCGGCGAGATTCACGACATTTACCTTGACGTGTCGAAAGCGGCGCAGCTGCTGGATTGGTCTCCCAAGGTTTCTCTCGCTGAAGGTGCTTCCCGTACAGTTGCTTTCTTCCGGCAGGCAGCGGCGTTGGCAGGTCTGCGTCACTGACAACAGTTGTCCTTCCTCATACAAATAATTATGGAACTCGCGAATCGGGTGTGCTTAATTGTAGGTGCCTCGGGGACGATCGGGCGCGCGATCTCCCGCCGATTTCACGAGGAAGGTGCTCTTTTAGCATTGACCTACTATTCATGCAAACAGCCCCTTGGAAGCGATGGATTTCACGAACAAGCGTTCCAGCTTCCCTTGGACGTTCGCCAACGTAAAGACGTAGGCGCAGCAGTTCAGCAAGTCCTCGATCGTTTTGGCGCTATTCACGTCTTGGTGAATTGCACTGGAATCTTAGGGCCGATTGGACCCACAGCGAAGATCTCGGAAAAAGATTGGGCGAGTACCATAGAAACCAATCTATTGGGCAGCTTCTATCTCACGCGCTCTGTTCTGCCAGTGATGCTGGCGCAATCGGGCGGGAAGATCATACACTTCTCCGGCGGGGGAGCAGCGTACGCTCGGCCATATTACACCGCTTACGGCGTCAGCAAGGCCGCTCTCGTGAGGTTCACTGAGAGTGTCGCTGAGGAGGTAAAGGAGTCTCGTATCGATATCAACGCCATCGCTCCTGGACCAGTCAACAGTCGAATGTGGGATCAAGTGCGTGCGCTGGAGCACCCCGATCGCAGGACCATGGAAGAACTCCGGAACATGGAGGAGACCGGTGGAGTACCGCCCCAGCGGTGCGCCGAGTTGGCAGTTTTTCTTGCTTCGGAGCGCTCCAACGGTCTCAGTGGGCGGCTCATCAGTGCGGTGTGGGACAACTGGAGTTCGCTCGAACAACGCATTCCTGAGATCATGCGTTCGGAGGCAGGGACCCTTCGTCGGGTCCCACTGGGCTGATATCGATGCTCGGCATTGCCATCGTTGGTGCTGGAAATATTGGGAAGGTTCGGGCGCAGGTCATTCGGCGCTCGAGCGCTTCTCGGGTACTTGCTGTATCGGACATTGATGTGACGCGTGCGAAGGCGCTCGCGGCCATGATCGGTGCCAGAGAGGCGTTGGACTGGCAAGCTGTCGTACGTGACCCAGAAGTGGATGCGGTCATAGTATGCACACCAACAAAATTTCACGTAGCGGCAGCAATGGAAGCTCTGCGCGCCGGAAAACACGTACTATGCGAGAAGCCTCTTGCACGCTCTGTTTCGGAGGCCGATGCGCTCGTAGAAGTTGCAAAAGCACAAGGCCTTGTCTTGAAGACAGGGTTCAACTACCGCTACATGGACCATGTACGTAAGGCCAAAGAATTGATCGGGAGCGATGCCATTGGCCCGCTCTACTTCTTGCGGTGCCGTTTCGGGCATGGCGGGCGTCAGGGATATGAAAGGGAATGGTGTACTGACCTGGAACTGTCTGGTGGCGGTGTCTTGCTGGAACAAGGCATTCACATCCTCGACCTGGTGCGCCATTTCCTTGATGAGCCCGTGTACATTACAGCGTCAACGTCTCGTTTCTTTTGGAACTTCCCCGACGTTGAAGACAACTGTTTCGTTGAAATGCAGACGGTTTCCTCACAAACAGCACAGATCCACGTTAGCTGGACGCAGTGGATCAACCTCTTTTCCTTAGAAATTTTCGGTCGTGACGGTTACCTGCACTTGAGCGGACGCGATGGGCATTACGGACCGCAGCGACTCGTGTGGGGTAGGCGACAAGCTGATCATGGTCGTCCGGAAGAAAAGATCTTTGAATTCCCTCACCAAAATGTTTCGTGGGACAACGAGTGGCTGGATTTCATGAATGCGATCAAGTCCGGCGACCAACCAATGGGAGATCCGACCGATAGTGTCCGCGCCCTGCAATTGGTGGAAGCGGCTTACGAAAGCTCACGTCGCCGAGTGTGGATCGAGGTTGCACCGACAACTTTAGTCGCAGGGAGTACGGGATGATTATTACGAAAACGCCCTTCCGCGTCACCCTGGGAGGAGGAGGTACGGACCTTCCCTCCTTTTACCGTGAGCACGGGGGGGTAGTGCTTGCGGTCGCGATTGACAAATACATGTACTTGAACGTGAACACCCCCATTCTGGACGACTTTGTCCGTGTGCAGTACAGCAAGACGGAAATCGTTGACCATGCCGAAAAGGTGCAGCACACCCTCGTGCGCGAGGCGCTGCGTCTCTTTCACATCGAGAACGGCATTGAAATTGTTTCCATGGCTGACATTCCTGCGGGAACCGGGCTCGGATCTTCTAGTTGTTACTTAGTGGGACTGCTCAACGCGCTGCACACCCTGACGCGCACACCCGTAAGTACCCACGAGCTAGCAGAGGAGGCCTGTTCCATCGAACTGGATCGTCTGAAAAAGCCCATTGGCAAACAGGATCAGTATATGGCAGCGTTTGGGGCTTTAACAGCTCTGGACATCGCAAAGAATGGAACGGTCCATGTTTCGCATCCGCAAATGAGCACGGAGTTGGTAAACACTCTCGAAAGTAATCTCATGCTCTTCTATACAGGAGCGGCTAGGGACGCAGTAACTATTCTCCAACAGCAGGATGGGGCCACCAAGAGGAACGATTCCATCGTCGTGCGCAGCTTGCGCGAGATCAAGGATATAGGTGTCGAAATTCGTGATTCCATCGTCCGCGGAAACCTGTATCGCTTTGGAGAGTTACTCGACATACATTGGCAGACTAAACGCCGGCTCTCAGGCAGTATCAGCAGTGCCCGGATCGACGCGTGGTACGAATTGGCTAAGCGTAACGGCGCGGTCGGAGGAAAGATTTGTGGCGCCGGTGGAGGCGGTTTCCTCATGCTTTACTGCGAACAACGTAAAGCCCAGTTGCGGGAGGCGTTACGCAGTGCGGGGCTCCGCGAACTAAACTTCCGCTTTGAGTTTGAAGGCAGCAAGGTCATGGTCGACATGATGTCAAGGGACGGACGGCTGGCTCACATTCAGCGCCAGGAAAGGAATGGCCATTTCCGGTCCGTAGCTGTTGCCATAGCGCAGGCGTAAGCTTAGTTCAATGACTGAGGGCTCCCGAAAGCCATCTGATTCAGGGAAGGCGCACCAAAAACGTGCTGTGTTCCTTGACCGGGATGGCGTGATCAACGCGCTTGTTTACCATAAGGATGCCAGCGTGGTTGATTCACCGTTCACGCCGTCTCAATTTCGAATTCTGCCGCGGGCACTTCAAGCCATCCGCCTGATGAATACTCTTGGATTGGCCGTCGTAGTTGTTTCCAACCAACCCGGAATAGCGAAGCGGCATTTCGATCAGTCGACCCTGCGCGAGTTTGACCGGAAGCTCAGATCATCTCTGCGGTCAGCCGCTGCAAGAATCGATGCAATTTACTACTGTTTGCATCATCCCGAAGCACAAGTAAAAACTCTTCGCCAGCGCTGCAAATGCAGAAAGCCGGGTATTGGCATGCTGACCCGGGCAGCGCGTGACCTTGGATTGTCGTTAGCTGCCTCCTACATGGTGGGTGATGGCTTAACGGACATCGAAGCGGGAAACCGAGCCGGATGCCGTACGATCTTCATCGGCCGCTGGAAGTGCGAACACTGTCAGTTCATACATCCCCCGACTTTGCGACCGACCTTTGTCGCTAAAGATTTGTGGGAGGCGGCTCAGTTGATCAGATCTGAGTTGCAGAGAGCTTCCGGGGTTTCCGGAGCGGCTCCTAAACGCTGGAAGGCTGCCGTCGCGCTGTAAGCCAATTTTTCGCCGCCGAACCAACGTGCTTTTTCCATGAGTTCCAATCCCATCCGCACAGTTGTTATTCCGGCCGCCGGACGAGGCACCCGTTTCCTTCCCGCCACTAAGGTGATTCCAAAAGAGATGATGCCGATTTCCGGTCGGCCGATCATCCAGTTTGCGGTTGAGGAAGCGGCGGCTAGCGGACTCGAGACTGCGGTCCTGGTGCTCCGCAGTGGCAAGGAGGTCATTGCGGACCACTTCCAACCCGATGTTTCTTCAGAAGGAACAATCACTCATTCAGGGCGCGCGGAAGACGCAGCAACCATCCTTCGGCATTTGTCACGGCTCATTGACGTACGCACAGTATTTCAGCAAGCCCCACTTGGATTGGCCGATGCCATACGCACAACGCGTCCTCTGATCCGCGACGAAGCGTTTGCTGTGATTCTTCCGGATGCACTGATCGATTCTCCAGTGCCTTGCACACGACAGTTGATGGATTGTTATGCAGAGCATGCCGGTTGCGTCATTGCGACTCAGACGGTCGATTCTTGGGAGATAGAACGCTTTGGCATTCTGAATGTTGCTCCGATACAGAATAGAGCCAACGGCAATCGCACTATGCGGGTGAGTTCCCTCGTCGAACGCCCCCAGCCGGATTCCGTGTCTTCCCGCCACGGCATCTTTGGGCGCTACATTCTGGAACCGGGGATTTTTGGTTCGATTGAGAGTACGCGTCCCGGACTGAACGGCGAGTTGCAGTTGACGGATGCCCTTATGGTTCACACAACCAGGGCTCCGGTTTTTGCCTATCATTTCGAAGGTACGCACTACGATGTCGGCAGCAAGCTGGGCTTTGTTGAAGCAACTATAGCGTACGCACTAAAAGATCCGGAACTTGCTCCGATGCTGCGAAAACGCTTGGCGGGTGGGACACCTGCGGCGGCAGCGACCTCTTCTGTCTAGCTCTCCGCACTCTCCCAAGGAGCCCAATGGACTACACGTCACAATACCTCGAAGAAGCGATTGAGATTCTGCGTAGGTTGGATCACGATCGTATCGAAGCCATACTGGCAATCCTTCTCGAGGCGCGGCAACGCGGAGGAAGGGTTTTCTTTTTAGGCGTGGGGGGAGGTGCGGGTCATGCCTCCCATGCGGTAAATGATTTTCGCAAGATCGCGGATATCGAGTGCTACGCTCCAACCGACAATGTTTCCGAGCTCACGGCGCGCATCAACGATGAGGGGTGGGAGTCGTCTTATCGAAATTGGCTCCGAGGCAGCCGCCTGCACGAGCGCGACGTAGTGTTTGTGTTTTCTGTAGGAGGCGGAGATGCTGCTCGAAATATCAGCGCCAACCTGGTCTCCGCGCTCAGATACGCCAGGCAGTTGGGCGCCAAAATCTGCGCGGTAGTGGGTCGCGATGGCGGATTTGCGGCACAGGTCTCGGATGCTAGTGTATTGATTCCCGTCGTCAATCCGGAGACAATCACGCCTCACACGGAGTCATTCCAAGCACTGATCTGGCATTTGCTGGTCTCCCACCCGAAATTGAAGGCCGCTGAAATGAAATGGGAGTCGGTGATGCCGATCTCATCGGCGAGCAGATGAAACGAACTGCCGCGGCTTCAACCAATTGCGTTGGTCTATCATCTCAGTGGTAATGAAACCTTGACGACCCTGTAAAGCGACGGAATCGTCTACGATACAAATGACCAGCAGTTCCAAAGTATGCTGCATTTTCTCCTGAAAGATTGCCTTCCAGCCAGTGGAACCATCTGCGGTTCTCCAGGTGCCCCTGCGTGTCTCTACAGCACGGCCCCGATCTTGCGTATCGATGAAACAAACAAGACAGCGACTCTGGATTTTCACTATACTGCGCCGTATTTTTCCTTCTTTGGGGGCAATGCCGAGGTGCTCGCCAACAATGACGTTGACTTTAATGAATCTGCACGTACGCCCCCGACCGGATCTGACGTGTTTGAAGTGACTCAGCAACCCATCCCGCAGGTTGTCTGGCAAATGGGTATCACCGGCAATCTTGCATATCGTGGCATGCGGCTCCCGAGCCTGTATCCAGGAGTCCAGTGGTAAGTGCACTCCCGAGGTACTCTCTCTGTGAATGCTGAGACCACCATCTAATTGGCGAATCAGCGTCATTGGAATTTCTCGACCCGTGCCCATGCGACTCCGAGACTGTGCCGCTTGAAACGTGGATTTAGGAAAGACGGAACAATTCGCTCAAGGCTGCAAGTATTGCTCTGCAGTTCCCGTAGGTTGTGATGCTCGCTTTTGTCCCTAGCGGGTCATAACCTAGCGAAAAGTGCCGATACAGCGACCTTCTTTTGGTTGACGCGTGTTTGCAAAGCCTATGATTCTGAAATTCTCGCCGACTCAGACATGTAAGTAGGATTTTTCATAAGCTATTCCCACACAACTCATTTATTTTCGGTAGTCATACCATGCGGCGGTACGTCGAATAGATTCCTTCAGCTCAACAGTTTCGCGAAGACCGAGCAACGAGTGAGCACGCTCCACAGCCGGAACATATCGTGCTGGTGCGGCACCAATGACGGCTTGCTGAGCAACCTGGATTTCAGTTTGAGAATCGAGGGTCTCGTTAACTATTTGGGCGAGTTCAAGGATGCTCACATCGTGCACGGAGCCGACGTTAAATGGTACGCATGCCGGTGCTCTAAGGAGGATTGTCCAGAGCCAGATGGCGAGGTCGCCAGCGTATAGATAAGAACGGCGCGGCGTACCGTCGCCTTTAACATGGATGGGACGTCCCGCTATGACATCACCAATGAAATTACCAACGGCGAAGTGTTGATCAAGTGGAAGGTGTGGGCCGCAGAAGGCCCAGCAACGGGCGATTTTGCAGGCTATCTGGTATCGATCAGCGTAGAGGGCACACATAAGTTCCGAGGCACGCTTTCCCTCCGCGTAGGCGCTCGATCGGTCGAGCGGGTCTGGGGCACCGGCGTAATGCTCTGGCATGTGCGTGATCTCTTTAGGCTGTTTGCCATAGACGGCTCCGGAACTCGTAAGAAGAAACTTTTCTGTCCCGTGTGTGGCCGCGAACTCGAGGGTACGCTCCGTGCCGGCGATGATGGTGTTCAGCAGCTCGAGTGGAGCTTCAGAATTCCTCTTCGCGCTGCTCTCAGTTGCCGCGTGAATGAGATAGCGGAATTCTCCTGAAGGAAAGCTGAACATACGTACATCACCGCTGTGAAAAGTAATAGCGGCGTCATCGGCAAGATGGGGACACTTACTTCTGAAAGCTGCAGGATTGCGCGTTAGGACGGTTGCACGGGCATTTAGTCCGAGCTGGCGATTCAAGTGGCAGAAGGTTTCGAGAATCCAACAGCCAAAGAATCCAGTGCCTCCCGTTATAAAGATCTGCTGTCCACGCAGCTCATCGCAAACGGAAGAGGTTGCGGTGAGAACCATATCCAGATCCTTCGAATCAACCGGAGGGACTGGCAAAGGTCATCCCTCCAGCGGAGTGGTCGTCTCCGCGCGGTATATATCGCGTGCCAACCACGGCGCCATGTCTTCCATGGAAAGAATAGCAATCGTGCGGTCCACTTTTACCGGTGACGTAAGCCTGAGAGCATTTAGCCGGTTAGGTGAGACGCTCGACGCACAACCTGCGTGAACGCGATTTTCAATGGATCGGAGATATTTCATCTTCTTTGATGATACACGCCCCATGCGCGTCCACAAAGGGTACTACGTGCATTGACTAGGATCCTCCGCCTTGTGTCGGTGTCGCCGCGATAAGAGGAGTCGTCGAGCCAAACTGGGTTAAGAGGTGAACCTGATATCCATAGGTGACGAGTATTTCACGACAGCGATCGAGCGACAATGCTCCTTCCACGTAGTGTGGCTCAACGATGAGGCGTGGCTTTAGACGGGACAGAATTTCCCGCGATGCTTTCAGGACTTCTATTTCCGCGCCTTCGATGTCGATTTTGACAAAGTCGAGTTTCTCAAGTCTCCGAGAGGCACAAAAGTCAGCGATCGTAGTGCTTGGGACCTTCATTACGGGTCCTCGCTCTGGCCCGACAATAGAGACAGCGCTCGACCCCATCGTCCCTTCGGCTGAAAACTCCAGCCCATCGCAGTGCGACCAGACGGCGCTCTCAACCAAAGTAATGTTATGGACGTCCAACCATTGTGCTGCAAGCCGCATATTCTCACGCGCACAGACAATATTATTATGGTCCGCTTCAAACGCGAAGACCGCTCCCGTCTTGCCTACTAGTTGCGCGAACGTGATGGAAGTAACTGCGGCGTACGCTCCGATATCCAGGACCACGTTGCCTTTAGTCAGGTTCGCAAATTGCAGGTATTGCGCCGTTGTTATGTACGGTTCTGAATGCGACGGAAACATAACCGGAAAAGGATCGAAACCTACCAGTCGATGGTACCGAGGTCCACTTAGGTCAACGATGAAGCGATCAGCAGCTTGCAAAGGAATGACTGAGTCGAAGTAATAGTCGAAGGACTCCATCATGTGTGGAAGATAAACTGCATGAGTGACTGCTATTCGCAGTACTTTAGTTCCTCGAGTGATCTCAGTAAAGTCTTGATGGAAAGACAGCGCCAGACCGTAGGTCTTTGCCAGACGAGTAAGACGATGTCGTGTTTTAGCGTCCCGGATGTATGCAGGAAGCAACGACCGACCGAGCCTCTTTAGTGCCAAATAGATGTTGTTCATACCTCATTTCTCAAGCTTACAAAAGCGAGTAGAAGCAGATGTCTGGGTGCGTCCTCACCTGCACCCACGACCGGATGGTCGTCATACCGGGAAAGCGCCGTTATTTTACCTCCTCGTCGGCATTTTACTAGAAACTAAAATGCTGTTGTTGTGTCTGGATGAAGGCCCGAAGCTTGCCGCGAACGCACGTTTCCAACAAGGAGTGTGGTAATGAAGTTGTCCGACTACATTGTGGAAAGACTAGTTAACTGGGGCGTTCGGCACGTCTTCTTGGTAACAGGTGGGGGCGCTATGCACCTCAATGATTCTATTGGTAAGGCGACGGCGCTTCGTTACGTCTGTTCTCACCACGAGCAGGCGGCAGCGATGGCAGCTGAGGCTTACGCACGTGTCGCGGGCCGACCTGGCGTTCTGAACGTAACCGCTGGGCCGGGTGGGATCAATGCGCTCAATGGTGTGTTCGGTGCGTGGACTGACTCGATTCCCATGTTAGTGATTTCCGGGCAAGTGAAGCGTGAAACCTGCATGGCAACCTATGGGCGGAACGACCTGCGCCAGCTCGGCGATCAGGAGGTGAATATCGTCAGGATGGTCTGCGGCATCACCAAATACGCTGTAATGCTCGATGATCCGCAATCAGTTGCCTACCATCTAGAACGAGCTTGGTTTCTTGCTTCTCACGGGCGACCGGGACCCTGCTGGATAGACATTCCAGTGGATGTCCAAGCGGCTCAGATCGACCCTGCATCCCTTCCGCACTACGATCCAGTTGAAGACCGCGTCGTCTGGTCTCCGGCATCAGTAGAAAGCCAGGTGGCGGAAGTTTTGAAAAGAATCGCGCGGGCTGAGCGCCCAGTTATTCTTGCTGGTACCGGCATTCGTCTCGCGGATGCATTGCCTGAATTCGAAAGTGTGACCCGCTCGTTAAGGATTCCGGTCACTACGGCTTGGACACATGACTTGATCGCCTCTGACGATGAACTGTTTTGCGGCCGACCTGGCACGATTGGTGAGCGGGCTGGAAACTTCACGGTGCAGAACTCGGATTTGCTGCTGGTTCTGGGGTCGAGGCTTAATATTCGGCAGATTAGTTATAACTGGAAATCGTTCGCTCGCTTCGCATTCAAGATCCAGGTCGACGTCGATTCAGCAGAATTGGATAAGCCGACAGTCAAGCCCGATCTGCCCATTCATTGCGATCTTAAGATCTTTCTCTTGGAGATGCTCAGGCAGCTAAACTCTATTTGTGCGCCAAGTAGCACGGAAAAGCATGAGGACTGGTTGGAGGGGTGCCGGGCTCTTCGCAGAAGGTACCCCGTGGTGAGTGAAACCCAGATCGCGGAGGGTGCGCCGGTGAACCCCTACGGTTTCACGAAGACGCTATTCGAGCAGCTCTGCGACGACGACGTGGTGGTTTGTGGTAATGCTACGGCTTGCATCGTTCCGTATCAAGCTGGAACCCTTAAGAAGGGGCAACGGCTGATTTCCAACTCCGGTTCTGCGTCGATGGGCTATGACCTACCGGCTGCGATCGGTGCGGCAGTAGCGCGCGGTGGAAGACGCGTAATCTGTCTGGCTGGCGATGGCAGTATTCAAATGAATATTCAGGAACTGCAGACACTTGTTCAATATCAGTTACCGGTGAAGGTTCTGGTCCTGAACAATAATGGTTACCTGTCGATCCGCTCTACGCAGATCGGTTTCTTTGGACGTCTAGTCGGTGAAGGCCCCGCGAGCGGCGTCTCTTTTCCGTCCATGGCTAAGCTGGCAGCAGCCTACGGTATTCCGGCCTTCGATTTTGTGGGCCTGGAAGATATGGATAGGCTCCGGCAAGAATTGGGAAAACCTGGTCCTTCGCTGATCGATGTTCACCTTGACGCAGCGCAGGGCTTCGAGCCGCGAATCCGTTCCCGGCAGTTGGCCGACGGCACAATCGTTTCGCCCAATCTTGAAGACATGTACCCATTTCTGTCGGAGGAGGAGTTGGCTTCGAACATGATCGGCAGTCTTGATGAGGTTAAGAAATAGCCGATGCCTCTCATCAATTCATGCACCCCCGTGATTTTCGACCTGGACGGTACGTTGGTCGACTCGTTGCCGGGAATCACTGCGGCGGTGCAGCAGGCGTTGCGAAGTCACAATGAGGTGATCACTGCCGACCAAGTGCGAGGGCTGATCGGACCTCCGATAAGAGACGTTCTGAGGAACATAGCCGTGTCAGCTTCTGATGGACAAATCAGGGTCGCGGAGCAGGAGTTCAGAGCGACCTACGACTCGAGCGAATGGAGATCTACGACACTATTTTCCTCGGCTCGGGAAACACTCGAGGAGTTGCTCCACCTCACTGTCCCGCTCTTTCTCTTCACCAACAAGCCAGAAAAGGCTGTCACCCGAATTGTGAAGGCGCTTGACCTTGACGGATTCTTCGTTGATCGCTTCAGCAAAGATTCTAGGGAGCCAGCTTTTGAAAACAAGGCACAGATGTTGCGAGAGCTTATGGTGAAACATAGTGTGTCCCCAGAAGAGTGCGTGGTAGTCGGGGACGGCCAGGAAGACTATCATGCTGCCCGTCAGTTGAGAGTTCGTTTTGTTTTTGCGAAATATGGGTACGGACGGCTGGGACTGCAAGATACAACTTTCCCGATAAGAGAGATAGATACTCTGAGCGCGTTGCTTGCTTTATAGGTAGGGAGGTGCGATCGTGATCGATAGAGATATATTTGAGGAGTTATTTGTACTGGAGATGGCGAACAATCATTGGGGCAAACTCAACCGGGGGCTCAAGATTGTTTCCGAATTCTCCAAAATCGTTCGCTTCAACAATGTCCGCGCCGCTATCAAGGTCCAGTTCCGCGACGTCGACCATTTTGTACACGCGGGTTTTCGAGGCAGGACTGACATCCGCTACATTAAGAAGACTCTGGAGACCCGCCTGTCGGATGAGGAATTCTCCAAATTGATGAGAGCGGTTCGGGAGTCGGGGTGTATTCCGATGGCGACACCCTTCGATGAACGTTCGGTTGATCTCTGCGTACAGCTTGGGGTGCCGATTATTAAAATTGCGAGCTCCGACCTGAACGACTGGGTTCTGATTGAGAAGATCGCAACAACCAAACGGCCGTGCATCGTCTCGACTGGCGGTTCGTCTCTGAAGGACCTCGACGATCTCGTGACGTTCTTTACCAATCGCAATATACCTCTGGCAATCAATCACTGCGTTTCGCTCTATCCGACCGAGGATTCGGAGTTGGAACTGAATCAGGTTGACTTTCTTCGTAGCCGCTATCCGGGACTCACGGTTGGGTTCTCGAGTCACGAGTATCACGACTGGTCTTCATCTATGTTGATTGCATACGCCAAAGGTGTAAGGACCTTTGAGCGGCATATCGACATTGACGACAATGCTGTATCGGTATCCCCATACTGTTCCCTTCCTGAGCAGATCGACCAGTGGCTCAAAGCATTTCACAAAGCTAAGGAAATGTGTGGCGCTCCGGGGACACAGAAACGCGTGCCGCCTCGTCGAGAAGTGGAATACCTTGATTCGCTTGTCCGCGGCGTTTACGCCAGCCGAGATTTACCAGAGGGACACACACTTACGGACGAGGATGTGTACCTCGCGATCCCGCTGCAGAAAGGCCAAATCTCGTGCCGTGAATTAATGCGTGGAGAGGTTCTTGTAAAACCGATCGCGAAAGACGCACCGCTAAAGATCGATGATATTGATAGTCCCTACGCGTACATCCCATCGCTAAAGAATCTCATTTACGCACGCGGTCTCGATGTTAGTTCCCAACCCATCGAAACTACAACACCTCCTATAAATCAAGGGCGGCCCGTCGCGAAAAGGTAATTTACTGTCAGATCTAAAACGCCCACTTCGGTTGAAATTCTAAAGAAGGTCCCAGCCGTAATGCCAGAAGGAATACTGCTAGAGGGGATAAGGTAAGTAGCCTGGCGCTTGAAACGGGGCAACCGCTTCAAGTGGGCGTTTCATCTTGAGCTCGCTTGTGACAAGGCCGAGCTATTTTTTTTGCTTCACAAACTCCATCACTGCTGTGCCAATGAAGTCGAGCATGGGTTCCGTGAGACCCGGGTAAACGCCGACCCAAAAGACATTATTCATGACGAAGTCTGTGATCGGCAAGGTCCCGATGGTGCGATGCTCGCACGCTTCGAAAGCGGGCTGACGAAGAAGGTTGCCTCCGAACAACAGACGAGTACCAATGTTGTGCGCTTCGAGCGCCCGAATCAATTGCTCGCGGGTGAACGGAGCATCCTCCCGGACCCCGATGGGGAAACCAAACCAGGACGGATCTGACTCAGCCGTTGCTTCGGGCAGAATCAGGAACTCGTCCAACGTCCGAAGCGCGGCCTTGAGATACTCGAAATTGTGCTTTCGCCGTTCGATGAAATATGGCAGCTTGTTGAGCTGGGAAACTCCAAGCGCGGCCTGCATGTCGGTGGCTTTGAGATTATAGCCAATGTGTGAATAGGTGTACTTGTGATCATATCCGCGAGGTAAGCTTCCCAGTTTCCAGTCGAAACGCTTGCCACAGGTGTTGTCCTTACCGGGATCGCACCAACAGTCCCGGCCCCAATCGCGAAAAGATTCCACGAGCAGTTGCAAGGTGGGTTTATCGGTAAGGACAGCCCCGCCCTCTCCTAGGGTAATGTGGTGTGCGGGATAGAAGCTCACGGTCGCCAGGTCGCCGAAGCTTCCAACTTTCTGCGTCCCGTAGGTAGCGCCGAGTGCGTCGCAGCAGTCCTCGATCAACCAGAGATTATGCTTCTTAGTGAAGGCGGTTACGGCACCGAGGTCAAAAGGATTTCCCAGCGTATGTGCGACGATCACGGCCTTAGTTTTTGGGCTGATCGCGGCTTCGAGATGCGTCACGTCAATTTGGTACGTCGGTAGAGTAACGTCGAGAAAGACGGGTACGAGGTGGTTCTGGAGTATCGGACTGACCGTCGTTGGAAAGCCCGCAGCTACCGTAATGACTTCGTCGCCGGGCCTAAGTCGGCGCTCGCCAAGTTTGGGTGAAGTGAGTGCGCTGACGGCGAGAAGGTTTGCGGATGAGCCCGAGTTCACCAAAGAGGCCGACCGAACTCCTACGAAGTCCGCCAATTTGCGCTCGAATTGCTGCGCAAAGCGTCCTGTCGTGAACCAGCAATCCAGCGCGGAATCCACCACGGAACTGAGGTCGTTGCCATCAATCACTTTGCCGGAAACAGGTACGGGGCAGCTATTCGGGATAAAATCTTCCTTGGGAAACACCTCCGCAAAATACTCGGCAGCGAGGTCAAGAATCTGCTGGCGTAGCTGCGATGCCTTATCACTCATGGGTTTCTATGACACCTAGGATACACAATTCTCAACCCGTTGTGTATCGTGCGTGCCGTGCCGCAGGTGATCTGTGCCCTCGAGTTCAACGGAATCTTGAGATCGGCGGGCGCCGTCTAAACGCCAGGGAAGAGCCCCGAAGTCTCGCGATAGCTGGCATGGTTTCGGTAGTGATGGCCTCGGATAATTGTGCGATTTCTTCAAGACCCCAGTCTCGCTTCTCGAAATTCGCCGCCAGTTATGCGAGAGAAGCAGTTTGCTTAAAGCATTCACTGATTCCAGAAGAAAATTAAAGGAGCACAATGAAAGCCGTCATCCTTGCCGGTGGATTGGGCACGCGGTTGAGCGAAGAGACGGGCATTCGCCCAAAACCAATGGTAGAGATTGGGGGGCGCCCTATGCTCTGGCACATTCTCAAGATATATTCCGGCTACGGAATCAATGATTTCATTATCTGTTGCGGATACAAAGGCTACATGATTAAGGAATACTTCGCGAACTATTACCTCCATATGTCCGACGTGAGCTTCGACATGAAAGAGAACCGGATGGACGTTCACCAAAGCGTCGCGGAGCCCTGGCACGTTACGCTGGTAAATACCGGCGACAGTACGGGTACTGGAGGCCGACTGATCCGGATCGCGAGGTATGTTGAGGGTGAAGAAGCCTTCTGCATGACTTACGGTGACGGGGTTAGCGACATCAACATTTCCGAAAGCATCTCCTTTCACAAAGCACATGGCAGGCAGGTGACCCTGACGGCAGTGCAGCCTCCAGCACGGTTTGGCGCTCTCGGGATCAACGGAACAAAGATTCATGCATTCCAGGAGAAACCGCAGGGTGAAGGCGGATGGGTCAATGGCGGTTTCTTCGTTCTTTCTCCTAAGATCATGGAGGAAATCCGTGATGACGCTTGCATGTTTGAACGCGAACCTCTTGAGAGTCTTGCTGCGAAAAGCCAAGTGCAGGCCTTCTTTCATAAAGGCTTTTGGCAGGCGATGGATACCTTGCGCGACAAACAAAGACTAGAGGAATTGTGGGCCAGCGGGGAAGCGCCATGGAAAACTTGGTGAGCTCGTGGCGTGGACATCGGGTGTTTTTGACAGGCCATACCGGCTTCAAGGGCGGTTGGCTGGCCCTCTGGCTTGCCACGTTGGGTGCGCACGTCCGCGGATATGCCCTCGACCCATGCACGGAACCGAACCTATTCACTATCGCGAGGGTAGCTAACACCCTTGAAGATATTCGTGGTGATATTCGGGATCGCGGCAAGCTTGAATCATCGATGACCGAATTTGCTCCCCAAGTCGTGTTCCACCTGGCAGCGCAACCTTTGGTGCGAGAGTCTTACGCCGACCCGCTTGGGACGTACGCAACCAACGTGATGGGCACGGCATACGTACTGGAGGCAGTACGTAAAACACCGAGCGTTGGAGCCGTTGTGTGCGTGACGACTGACAAATGCTATGAGAACAGAGAATGGGTTTGGCCCTACCGTGAAACGGATCCGCTGGGCGGATTTGATCCCTACTCGTCCAGTAAAGCGTGCGCAGAAATCGTCAGTGCTGCTTATCGTAAATCGTTCTTCCCGGTCGATTCGTTGAGCCAGCATGGCGTGGCATTGGCAACGGCGCGTGCAGGCAACGTTATCGGCGGTGGAGACTGGTCCGCAGATCGATTGATTCCGGATTTGATTCGGGGATTTGTCAATCACCAACCAGCATCGATACGGCGGCCTAAGGCTGTCCGGCCCTGGCAACATGTCCTGGGACCGCTTCACGGGTACATCCTATTGGCCGAACAACTGCTGGCTCAAAAAACAGAGTTTGCCACCGCGTTTAATTTCGGGCCCAGCAACGATGACGCCTGGACGGTGGAGGATATTGCGACAAGGGTTTCCGCCCTTTGGGGAAACGGCGCAGGCTGGACACTCCATGCTGATCCGGGCATGCATGAGGCTGGCTGCCTGAAACTTGACGCTAGCAAGGCGTACACCGAACTGAAATGGAAACCGGCCCTGGAGATTGAAGAGGCCCTAAACTGGCTGGTGGCTTGGTATCGCGCTTGGAATCGCGGGGAACCGATGGAGGAATTTACGCTGGCCCAGATCTCGGCATATCAATCGCTTGTCAATGCCGCGAACGCTCGTAGGTGCTAAAATCCCTACGATATTCAAGTGCCAACCTGAAGGAACTCAAATCAATATTTGCGCTCAGGACTTTCTTCCCAATGCTCGAATGATTGTCCCTTGTGTCCACCCGAAGTCAACAACCTCACGCTGCATGTCGATTAGTGTAAGCCCGGTCGACTCCAAAAGCTTTGCAACCGAAGAAGGAAAATACCGATTGATATGTTCATGAATCGGTATGCAAATCGTCCGGTCTCCCGCCGCCAAGCGTTTAATCTCTTCGTCGTCGAGTTCTTGCGGAACCTCAACGTATAGAAAACCCGAAGGTTTGATGTAGGACGCAGCCTTGACCGTAAGGTTTAGTGGAAACGGTACATGTTCGAGAACATGAGCAAGTTGGACGTAGGAATAGGTCTCCAGGTCTTCCTCTTCCGAAATTTTTGCGACTCCGGGTTCCGGGAGAGCACCAGAAATTTCAAACACATACTTCCTCCCGAGCAAGTTGGGGAGGAATCTGCCATCCGCTCCACCATAATCCAGCATTGAAAAGTCATCGTTAGTTTCCAGTCGATGATTCAGCCATTCGGTCAAACTGCTCGCACGGTTTTCGCGCTCTTTGTGGTAGTTGCCCACGTGCTTCAGAATTGATGCGTAGGTGGGTTCGTAGTGGATCCTCTCCTGGTTATAGGAATCAGACCGATAATCTGCGTACAATTTTCTGAGCGAATCCTCCGGAAGAGGCGTCTTTGTTTGAACAAAAAAGCACTCCTTGCAGAGTTGGAGGTCGACCAAAACAGAGGGGCCGTAGACCTTCGAGAAGAATTGCTGGAGAATCTTTATCTCACGCAATCGCCGTTTGAGCGGATGCTCGGAGGGGGCAAGGCCAATTTCGAGTCCCAAAACCCGCTTTAGAACAAATGGTGCGATTTGACCAATGAATCCGAGATTTAGCGTTTCCTGTGCCCGGCAGTTTCTGCACTCGTCCATAAATGTCGCGGAAAGTGTTTCAAAAAACCTACACTCTTCCCTTCTGGTAATAATTCAGGGTCCCCACGAAGCTTAGTGCAACCCCCCAGACCCAAGCAAGTTCGACGGGGCCTGATACCTGGTTGGCTCGCAAGGCCCAACCTCCCTTGAGGGATGGCTGTAGTATCCTTGAGGTCATCTTTACACACTCTTGCGGACCGCTTTGCCAATCTGTTCCACAACGCGGTCAGAAGGCGATATGAGGGCCGTGGTCCGAAAACGTCTGTGGCACGACCGAGCGGCGCCGAGCAAAAGGATCTCGATTGCCAAGTAAAGAACTGACAGATACTTCCCCACTACAGCTTGGCCACCAAGAGAAAGCAGATTCCGTGGGAGTTCGCGTTGCAGACTCTTCTGCATCGCCCGCCGTGCGAGCCTGCCGATGGGTGCGCACCGTTATTGGACTGGACCGCGCGATTGGGTTCACCGTACTTGCTAGGGCTTGGTCTAGCGCGGCAGGCTTACTCACAGTCTTCCTGATCGCAAGATTTCTTTCCGAGGCGGAGCAGGGCTACTATTACACGTTCGGCAGCCTCGTCGCATTGCAAATCGTCTTTGAGTTAGGTTTTTCCTTCGTCATCTTACAAATGGCGAGTCATGAAAGAGCGCATATACACATCGCGCCGGATTACAGCATTAGCGGGGACCCGATCGCGCATGCAAGACTCGCGTCAGTCATTCAGAAATCGGTACGGTGGTATTCCATTGCTGCGCTTCTCATGGCCGCCACCCTAATACCACTCGGCTTCCACTTCTTTTCAATCCATCATTCGACCGGACAACCGGTGTCCTGGCGTCTGCCCTGGTGTTTTGCAGCAGGGGCCGCGACATTGACCTTTCAACTCGATCCGCTACTCTCGTTCTTTGAGGGTTGCGGATTTGTAGCGAATGTCGCCCGTTTGCGATTGGTACAGGCAGTGTGCGGCAGTTTGCTTGCTTGGGGGGCCTTGGTTACCGGTCACGGATTGTTCGCGCCTGCCATGATGGTCTTAGGTGTGGCCCTGGCAAGTCTGGTCTGGCTGCTAGGGAAACGGAAGCTGCTATTCGGACTGTTGACACATCACCCGGGACCTCACAGCATTCAGTGGAACAACGAAGTTTGGCCCTTTCAGTGGAGAATGGCTGTAAGCTGGATCTGTGGTTATTTTATCTTCCAACTCTTCAATCCGGTACTCTTTGCGTTCAAGGGCCCAGTAGCCGCTGGCCAAATGGGCATGTCGCTCAGCCTGGCAGGAGCACTTCAGGCTGTCGCGATATCCTGGATCAGCACGAAGTCTGCGCCGTTCGGAGCGATGATTGCGCGGAAAGAATACGTGCAACTGGACCGCCTTTTTTTTCGAGCCCTCAAGCAGTCCGTTGCCGTGTGCATCACTGGCGCTCTCATTGTTCTACTCGGCAGCATTTATCTTTATCTCGCAGGAACTCCGTTCGCGCACCGGATTCTGAGGCCGTTACCGTTGGGCGTTCTACTTTTGACCACGACCATAAATGTGATAATTTTCGGCCAGGCCGTTTACCTTAGGGCCCACAAACAGGAAAAATTTCTTTTGAATTCTATATTAGGGGCACTTCTTGCAGGCACATCGACCTATTTTCTGGGGAGACGATATGGAGCGATGGGAATGGTCGTCGGCTATCTGGCTATCCACATCTTCTTTGGCCTCCCATTCGCCACTTTCGTCTTCCTAAAATACCGGAGAGCGTGGCATGACGCCTGAGCAGCCTTTGCTCACCATCGCGATTCCAACTTACAACCGCAGCTCGATGCTCGGCCACCTTCTGCAGAATCTAAAAGACCAGGTCACCAATGAGCCTAGCGTTGAACTACTCATTTCAAACAATGCTTCTACCGACGATACGAAGGAGGTCATCGAGCAGCTGTGCCGCGACGGTTTGGTTGCAAGGTGTATCCACAACGAGACGAACATCGGCGCCGATGGTAACTTTCTTCAATGCTTCGAACAAGCCACCGGCAAATATCTGTGGATTTTTAGCGATGACGATGTCATCGTCCCAGGTGGCGTCAAGAAAATTCTGGCGCAGATTTCAGAGGCTGACTACGACCTCATACATGTCAATTCCTATGCTTTTGAGGACGATGGAACGGTATTGCACCGGTCAATAAGAGCCAAGGCCTCGGAGGTCTTTTCTTCGACCGCCAAATTCGCGGCCACAGTTCATGTCTTCTTCACATTTATCAGTGGAAATATTGTAAATCGGAACAAGGTTCTGTCCTCAGGCCCCCATCCGTTTTCGAAATTGGTTGGCACGAATCTGGTCCAGCTTGGCTGGACGTATGCCGCTCTTCGCTGTCGCGCGAGATATCTCTATATCCACGAGCGACTGGTCGGGAACAGAGCTAACAATACTGGCGGATACGCTCTTTGTCAGATCTTCGGGGTCAATCTCGAGAGGATCACCAGGGAGTGGCTAGCAGACCCGACCCTGGAACGCGTCATCACCAGTGGAGTACTCAGACGGTTCCTCCCACCTTACCTGTGTTCTTTGAGGTCGCGAAATTGCAAGGGAACCTTCGAGGCAGAGGCACCTCATCAAGTACTCTCACCGGTTTTTGGCAAGAACTTTCGTTACTGGCTGTTTGACTATCCCCTTATCGTAATGCCTCGTCCGATGGCAAGCGCATGGTTGTTTTTCGCTCGGATCGTGAACAAGATCGACAGAGTTTTCGTTGAGCCGATCCTCTGGCGGGCTGCTAAGAGCCTTTGACCTCACACAATTGCTGGAAAAATCTGCAACTCGCAAACCCCTTCGTCCTTCTGGACCGAATCTGCCAGATCCCCCTCACCGGCTTTGTTGGTGCACATTTATGTGGCACTTCGAGCAGAGCGTGATCAAGTTTAGTTCATCATCGTTGCCACCGCGACTGCGGAGCTCCTGGTGATGAACCTCAAGGCTTCGCAAGGAACCGCAGTTCTGGCACCGCCAATTGTCGCGCTCGAGTACTCCATTCCGCAGTCGCGCATAAGCGGCAGCATCCAGTCGTACGCGCCGTGGCTTGGCTCGGATCGTCGTCACGAGTTTGTTCCGGTTGTGTGTTCGAGGAATGCTCGTTTCTGGGCACCAGGCAAGAACTTAAATACCCGCTCAACCGATTGCAGTAGTATCTCCGGATCTTCGTTTTCCAGGTTCGCTCCTGCCAGAAAATCTGCACAGATCATCTCCAGGCAGTAGCCGCGGTTCTTTCTCAACTTCTCGTTTGAATTGCTCCTTGGGCATTTCCCGGGCTTTGGGCAGCCAGGTTGCACAATCGAAGTGCTGACCCTCCGCTCGCGCCACCTTCGCCAGCTCTAATCCCTTCGTCCAGCCTATTTCCTTCAGATCCTTCCTTGCCTGTGGCGGCAGTTGCTCGTGGATGGACATCAGATAGTAGGTACCTGCCTAGTTCTACGAACCGAGTGTCTCTCTCTGTCTCACAGCGCTGGTCCCAGGCCAGAATCTCGTCGATCTTGGTCAGGACGAACAAAGCTCGCTTCCTGTTCAGCTTGGGTAGCATGGGCGGATACCTAGTACGCAAGCTCGTCAAGCCAACCAAGGTTATCTCCGGGAGTCGGATGAGGGTGGCATCAACCAGTTCCGGTCGGCTCAGGCAAAGGCCGACAAAAGGGCAACTGATGCAGGGATTCTGCGGAAACCGGCCACGCTATGGGGCAAGAATTGGGCTGACTCGATCCGTCGCCCAATTGCGTCGACGTGAGCAACGAAGTCATTTCCTGAAGGCAACTGCCGCGTGAATTTGACCTGCAGATTTTCTCGGGGCTGGCGGACACGGACACGGTCGTCCTGGGCGAAGCGTTCGAGGCCGTCGCCGAGCGAAGCCTCGGTCGCGCCCTCGACAGACTCGAACGTTTTCAACGCCGCCGCATTGAGGGAGGCCGCGCCACCCCTTTGAACGTGAACCTGGGAAAGAGGGCCTAGCTTGCTACAATGGGCGGGCGTTGAGTCCGCCGCAAGAGATTCTCGTTCGTCAACTGCAGCCCCAGCGCAAGATGGCGCGCTCAGGAAGGCACTCGCTGACCGAAACCAAGTGTTGCACTAGTCGTTCTTCCTCCCGACGTACCTAGAGAGGGGACGGCGAAGAACCCTATTCTCATAGCAATCTTATTCTGCCATATATGTCGTAATACGATATATTTATGGACCCGAACGTCGCGTGATCACAGCATCGGTTGGAGCGGCCCGGCCTGGGCCAAATTACGAAACGAAGCCAACAAGTCCTTTGTTGTCAACAAGAGTTGCGCGGAACACATGGCTTCTGCCCCTAACGCGGCTCGCATTCTTACTCGCCTTGCACTTAGCCGCCGCCCCCAACTCTTCCCTCCATCACGCGTTCGCCCTTGATTTTGCCCCTCCAGTACTCCAGAAGGTCCCGGACCGTCTTCTCCAGGGTGGTCTGCGGACTCCAGCCAGTTTCCTTCCTGATCTTGCTCGGGTCTCCGTGAATGATCGACACTTCGTTCGCCCGCACGCGTGCCGGATCGATATGGATTTCAACCGCCCTTCCACACAGGGCGCGGAATTTCTCGATTACATCCGCCAACAGCACGGCTGATCCGGAACAGACGTTGTACACCTCGCCCGTTCTCCCCTTGGCGAGCAGCGCGATGTAGGCGTGCGCCACATCGCGAACGTCGGTAAAGTCGCGCTTCACCTGAATGTTTCCTACACTCAGTCGGGGCGGCTGCAGTTCTGCCTCGATCTCCGCAAACTGCTTCGCGATCGACGACAGCACGAATGTCGGTTGTTGTCCCGGACCGCTGTGATTGAACGAACGGCTCGTAATGATGCCGCCGGTTTTGCAGTTCCGGTACATCACACCTATGAGTTCCGTCATCGCCTTGCTGGCGGCATAAGGGTTGTCGGGATTCACAGGACTGGTTTCTGTGAGTATCCTACCAGTATTGGCATACACCTGCGCTGTGCTGACGTTCAGAATTCTGGGCGGCGATGCTAACTTCATGCCTGCCTCGAATAGGTTATAGGCACCCACTACATTGACTTCGAAAGTAGGTCGCGGGTCGTTCCACGATGTTTCCACCGACGAAATTCCCGCCAGATGATAGATCTGGCTTGGTTTGATCTCGTCGAGCGCAGCGTTGACATCATCGTTCTTGCGGATGTCGACCCGGTAGTGATCGACATCGACTCCCGGGAGCAAGCTACCCGCGGTGGCTCCCGACGACAGGACGAAGATCTTGGAGGAGCCTGCACTTAGAAACTCGAGAAGATGAGTACCTACAAATCCAGTTCCACCGGTGATGAGGATGCGTTCCACTGGATGTTAGTTGAATCTGTTCGAGCAGCGGGAACTAGCGCAAGGAGGCTGCCTTGCAAGTATCGGTCGACAGCAGTTCGAGGTCACTATCCACCATCATCTCAACTAACTTTTCCGAAGTCGACCGAGGCATCCCAGCCCAGTTTTTGCCGGGCCCCAATCACGTTCCGCGTCCAAGTTTCCCATCTTTAGCTTTTGCTGAAGACCGAGCTTGATTCGGGCGACATTGTAGCTGACCCGCCGGCTCACGAATTCCACACCGCGACGGGGCGACTCGTGATTGAAGGGAATGCCAGAGCACGCGTGCAGGCCGTAGCTTTCACGCGCATTGACGGTCATCCAATGACCGTACAGCTTCGCGACTCCGTATAGACTTCGCGGATAAAAACGAGTCAACTCGTTCTGCGGTGACTGTTCCACCATCCCAAACATTTCACTCGAGGACGCCCGATAGAAGCGGATCTGCGGATTGACCACCCGGATCGCTTCGAGCACGCGTGTCACCCCCAGGGCCGTGAATTCACCCGTTAAGACTGTTGGCTCCAAGATGTGGGTACGAACGACTGCGCCGCCAGATTGTAAATTTTGTCGGGCTCTGCCTTCTGGATAGCGGTAACGAGCGAGCTCGGATCCAGGAGGTCCCCCGGAATAAGCTCGACTTCATCTTGGAGATGGGCAATGCGCTCAAAATTGATAGTACTGCTGCGCCAGATCAGACCGCACACTCGATATTGCTTTTCTAGCAGGAACTCGGCCAGGTAGGAACCATCTTGTCCTGTAATACCGGTGATCAGCGCGTTCCGCGGCATAGCCTGTGAGCGACTCCGGGGAAATGGATTGGGCTGGCGTTTCCGGCTGAAGGCCATAGCTCCAACCGGCAACCCCGTAACCGGCCGTTCCTCCAAAATGAAAGGCTTTGATGAGATCTTTGCCGCTTCCGTTGTAAGAGCTCATTCACCTCCTGACGGCGATCATGCAGAAACGCAGGCGCGGAAGTCAGCGTTTTTCAAACTCCTTCCATTAGTACAAGTCCACCCGGTACCTCCTGCGCTATCCTCTTTCGTTGACAAGCCCTCTGTTTCCCGTGGATACTCCGGTTTAAGTTGGTTATTTTCGAATAGTTACGCGACGCAGCCAGACGAGCGTCGCACTTCAATAAAACCAGCTTTCGTTTCGTGCGCCCGGCAGGACAGTGCGCCGATCGGTCACTCGAAGGGGGAAAACCATGTTGTTCGGAGAAGCTGCTCGTTTTGGCACCAGGACTCGTTGGATCGCCGGCACTTCCCTGCTGGCGCTGCTGGGCGCCGGATTGTTCCTGGCGGCATTGACGAAGGGAACCGGCGTTCCCGAAGCTCCTCGCCGCGGCAATGAACCCGGACCCGCGCGCACACGGCCAGTGGTCGCGCAAGACGAATCGCGGGTGGCCGCTGCCTTCGGCAATCTACCCCTTTCTTTTGAGCCCAACCAGGGTCAGACCGACTTGCAAGTCAAATTCCTCTCCCGCAGCCCGCGCTACAACCTGTTCCTCACTTCGAACGAAGCGGTATTCACGTTGCCGATTCATTCTTCAGAAGAATCGCGCCCGCAAGGGCGGTTGGCGAAGATCCGGCAGCCTCGTGTAAATACGCAAGCAGTTGTTCGAATGAAAATCCTGGGCGCCAACCCAGCACCGGCGGTGGAGGGTGTCACTTCCCTTGAAGGTCACACGAACTATCTCACCGGAAACAATTCCAGCCGGTGGGTACGCAACGTGCCGCAATACGGCCGGGTTCACTATCGCGGAATTTATCCGGGCGTGGATCTCACCTTTTACGGACAACAGCACCAACTCGAGTTCGACTTCATCGTGAAGCCGGGTGCGGATCCCGCGGCCATCGCGCTCGGCATCCAGGGCGCCGAGAAGATTCGGACTGATGAAACCGGCGATCTCGTGCTCACCTCTTCTGCCGGTAATCTCCGCCTGCACAAGCCCGTGGCTTTTCAGAAGCAAGGCGAACTGCGCCAGCCTGTGGATGCAGGCTTCGTCGTGAAGAATAAGGAAGTGGTGCTCGCACTGGGAGACTACGATCACAGCCGCGAACTGGTCATCGATCCGAGTATTGCCTATTCCACTTATCTGGGAGGAGGCAACGAGGACGACGGGTTCGGTATTGCGGTCGACAGCGCCGGAGCCGCGTATATCACGGGGCAGACGCTGTCGTCGGGTTTCCCAACAACAGCTGGCGCGGCCCAGACGGGGTTCAAGGGTCATCAGGATGCGTTCGTGACCAAATTAAAGGCGGATGGCACCGGGCTTGTGTACTCAACGTTCCTGGGGGGAACAGTGGACGGGACTGGAGCAGCCGCCGTGAGCGGCGCTAGTGCGATTACCGTGGACAGCTCCGGAGACGCCTACGTTGTCGGCTCCACCACCGCGACGGATTTCCCGACCACTTCCAATGCGGCTCAGGGCACTAACCACGGTGCTCAGGATGCCTTCGTTACGGTTCTAAATGCAGCAGGGAGTGCACCTCTCTATTCCACATATTTGGGAGGAGGAGACAAAGAAATTGGTTTTGGTGTCGCGATCGATAGTGGGAAGAACATCTACGCGGTTGGCGAAACTGATTCCACAAACTTTCCAACCCAGTCTGCAATCCAGGGAAGCAACGCCAGTACTTCAACGAGTGCACCCGCTGACGGATTCGTCACGAAGATAAAAGCGCTGCCGGACGGTAGTCTCGCGTACTCGAGCTATCTTGGCGGGGACAATAACGATGTTGCTACAGCAGTTGCGGTGGACGCCGCAAATATTTTTTATGTGAGCGGGATCACCAAGTCGACTAGCTTCCCCACCACGGCTACCGCCTTCCAGCAGTGTGGCGCTTGCAACAACAGCACCGAGCACGGATTTGTGACTGCCATTCCTGCCACTTTCGGCACTTACGTCTATTCCACTTATCTCCGCGGTGCGGCCGCAAATGCCAATGAGGACGCTAACTATATTGGGGTGGATTCCTCTTCAAACGCTTATGTTGTGGGCCAAACAACAGCTCACGACTTCCCCACGACGAGCGGTGCCGTCCAAACCCAAAATAAGTCGACTACTGGATCGAACGTATTCGTCACCAAACTGGGCCCAACCGGCGGCGCTCCCCTGCCGTACTCAACGTACTTGGGCGGCACTGCTTCCGACTTCGGCCTTGCCATCGCGCTTGACTCAGCTCAGCACGTCTATATAACTGGGCAGACGACCTCGAGTGATTTCCCGATTAAGAATCCGTTCCAGTCAGCAACAGGGGGAGGGGCTGACGCGTTCGTTGCAGAACTGGATACTACGGCAAGCGGGAGCGCCGGCCTTTTGTTCTCAACCTATCTGGGCGGAAAGGGGGATGAGAACACGCTGGGGGTCGCCGGTATCGCGGTGGACACGCAAACCCCGCCCAATGGTCCCAACATATACGTGACTGGTCAGACCCACTCCGGTGATTTCCCCTTCACTGCCGGCGCGTTTCAAACTGCGTCCAAAAGTACGGGAGACGCCTTCGTCGTGAAGTACTCGCTTCAGACACTACAACCACAGTTCACGATCTCGATCGGCGCCGTCTCTCCCAGCACCATTGCACGCGGGAGCACTGGCACCGCGACCATCACCGTGACCTCAACCGGATTAGTCGGAAATGTTCCCCTGAGCTGCAGCATCACGCCGACTACCAGTGCCCCGACGTGCTCGATCACGGGATCTCCGGTCAATCTCGCCTCGAACGGAGCCACCGGCACGGCGACCCTCACCATCACGACTACGAAGCCCGCAGTCGTCCGCGGTAGCGGCTCGGCGCTATGGCTGCCCCTGCCGGGACTGGTCTTGGCAGGCGCAGGCCTGCTTTCGGTTCCAGGGTCGAAAAAGAAAATGCTCCGGATCCTTCTGGGCACCTTGGCCTTCACCGGGCTGCTGTTGATGATGGGTTGTGGAAGTGGCAGCTACGGAGGCGGGGGAGGCGGCGGTGGTGGTGGTGGCGGCACACCCCCGGGTTCCTATACCGTCACCGTTCAGGGCGGAGTCAATGGAACACCCGGAACGGCAAACTTCAGCGTGCAGTAACAGCTGGTTTAGAACTCGCACCGGCCGCTCTCAGCGGCCGGTTTTTATTGTGTGCCGAGCATGCTCGACAGCTGGAGGGTGAAAGTCCCTTTGACAGCTTGATGGAAGCGAAGTCGTAGCGAAGCGCAAGGGTGAAATAACACCCGCCGCGAGGCGGGCCGTGAAAGAAGCGTGGAGCAAAGACGCGAGCCGATGAACAAGAACCGGATACGAGGCCTACGGTGGCGGGCGAGCGAGCAAAGGATCGGGAAGCCCACATCCCTCAAGACCACTGGTGGTAAATCCGGCGGTTGCGCGTTGAAGGCGGTCGAACTTACCTCGGGAGATCGGCGGCATGTCACACAACGGGACGGAGG
>UEXT01000483.1_pt1 | contig 28877 bp, 20 predicted proteins | sample 4301081 | NCBI WGS metagenome assembly UEXT01 (sample SAMEA4773177, study PRJEB27434) | metagenome | biome: 2259; feature: agricultural soil; material: soil | place: USA | collected 2014-09 | depth 0.25 m
ACTGGTAGGGCTCGTGGCCGCGGCACTCGGTGTTACGGGAGTGGCGGCAGTTGCCACGCAGATTGCGTATGTTCTGTTCGTCATCGGGGTCGCGCTCTTGGTGATCCATTTGCTCACTGGGCGCACCCCCCCAGCTGCCTGAGCAGGTGTATGTCCGATGTCGGCATGATTGGCCTCGGGCAACTCGTGCAATCAAAAGGAGGTCACGATGAATGGATCCGGTGATCCCGGGTTGGTGGGAGTGAGACAGGAAGACCAGGGCATAACCATTCACAAAGAGGGACGCCAATGTATCGCGAACAATTCAAGGGACAATGGAAACAGCTTAAAGGGGAGATGAAGAGACAGTGGGGCAAATTCACAGATGACGATTTGATGCAGATCGAAGGCGACTACGACAAGTTTATCGGCTCGTTGCAGGAACGATATGGAGAGCAAAAAGAGGAGGTCCGTCGCTGGGTGGACCAGTGGCTTGACCGGCACCACTCGGCCAAGCCCGGTGCTATGCCGAAGGCCGGATAGGACTGTCGATGGCGCTCGATGCTTCTTCGACTCTTATATTAACGAGGAGGCAGGAATTATGAAACGAACACTGATTGTAGTCGTATTGATCGCGGGGCTGATGGGCTCCTCTGCCTGGGCCTTGTTCGAGACAAACAAGGAACTGTCGAAGAGCGCGACCGTCCCGCTGGAGAAAGCCGTTCATGCGGCGGTGACGGCCATGCCGGGAAAGACAGTCGAAGCGCAGCTCGGAAAGGACGAAGGCCGGACGGTGTACAAAGTGGAGATTATCGATAACGCCGACAAGACGCGGAAGGTCTACGTCGATGCGCAGACGATGCAAGTCAAGATCGAGAGGTAAACCTTGTTCAACCATCATTTAAGGAGGAGCGATGAAGAGTCTACGTTGCCGAGATGTGATCACAGTATGTGGAATTATGCTCCTGGCCTTGAGCGTGACCGCCTGCAATACCACTAAAGCCACGATCGATACGACAGTGAAATTCTTCTCGAGCACGAGTCCGGACTCCTTGTTCACAGCGGATGGGATGGTCGCGCGCGAACAAAAGATCAAGCTGTTTACCGGAGTCTCTTATGAAAACTTGCGCCAAGAAGCAGCGACAGGAGGCGGGCAATATGTGACCTCGCTTGCCGTCCTCTATGGGGTGCCGGTCGAAAAGCACCAAGCGTTTGGGCGCCTGCTGCAGGAGAAACATGGGGAGTTATTCACCACGGACTTGAAAGAGGACAACACCGCGCACCTCAAAACAGTTGCAGCTCTCAATCGTGCCCTGGTGGCTGATCCATCACTAACTCAATAGGACGAGTCGGGAAGGCGGAGAAAACGGAGGAGGTATGGGACGAGTAGGTAAAGGATTCATGTTATGGCTCTTCAGCGTTCCCATCAGCATTGTCAGCATGCTGTTCTTGCTATGGCTTATTATGGGGGTAGGCTCATAGTCTGGCCTGCCGAGGTGCCGACGCTATCTCTGTGTAGAATCGCTCGGGTAAGGAGCCTCACACTGGGAACAGAAATCGAGCGCTTACAAGCATGATGGAATAGCAGAGAACTGGCTTGTTGCTTGGAGCTGTACTTGCGCTGAGTTGGCTGGCCGTCTATGCCGTAGACTTGGAAATGCGGGTCGTGGACAAGAGTCGTGGACAAGAATTGCTGGATTCAGACCTTCAGGGATGACAATTTTTATGAGGACGATTCCCACTCCAGATCACAGAGGTCGAAAGAGATTGCGACTGTGAACAATTTGGCCGGCAAAGACGAAGGTCTGGAGCAACGATCCCGAAATCGCTGTTGTGGGGGTCAAATGCCATAGTACGTGCCAATGAAGACAAGGACTTCAAGGGGGCGGAAATGGCATTTGCCCCGAGGCAACAGTTCGCCAATCTCGGAGAGCTGGATGTGGCGAACGATATCGAATTGGTGAAAATTACCTGCGAGCCAAGCTAGTCGCCCAGAGCCTAGTGGAGGCCTCCTGGTCTCTCCTAGCTCTCCCGATCCCTCATTCGAGCTTCCCAGCGAGTTCAACAAATCCATACCTTGTAGCCCAATCCTCATCGCATCAGCGGCTGCTCCAGGGGATGACGCGAGACACGGCAGCGAAACTACCTGCCCAGTGATGATCCATGTCGGCGTGCCGGCGAACTTCATACGACGCTTGCGGCGGATGATTGTCCGCAATACAATGCGCCCGTTGGCGTCCCCAACCGCTCTCTTTCGGAGAACCTATGCCGCGCAAAGCGCCGCCATCGTCGCGACGTCAATCCGTGGTCAAGGCAGAGAATAGTCAAGACTTCGAGAAGCTCGGCGTGTTTTATCTGGGGCGGCCTTACGACCTGGCTGCCAAACAAGCTAACCCCGGGTGGTTGCTCTACGATTCGAAGGACCTTGTTACCCATGCGGTTTGCGTCGGAATGACCGGCAGCGGGAAGACCGGCCTCTGTATCGCGCTCCTCGAAGAAGCGGCCATCGATGGCATTCCCGCGATCATCATCGATCCCAAAGGCGACCTCGGGAACTTACTCTTAACCTTCCCCAGCCTCAAGGGAGAAGACTTCCAACCATGGATCAGCGAAGAGGATGCAAGAAAAAAGGGAGTATCGTCCGCCGATTTTGCCAGAGCTCAGGCTGAAATGTGGGCAAAAGGTTTGGCGTCCTGGCAACAGGATGGCGCACGGATTCAACGACTTCGCGAGGCGGCGGATTTCTCCATCTATACCCCTGGCAGCACGGCGGGCTTATCCGTCTCGATCCTAAAATCCTTTGCAGCGCCGACGTCTGATGTGCGGAATGATGCGGAGTTGCTGCGGGAGCGGATCGGTACGACGGTGACCAGCCTGCTCGGCTTGCTCGGCATCGAAGCCGATCCGATTCAAAGCCGCGAACACATCCTGCTCTCTACCATCCTCGATCAAACCTGGAAGAGGCAAGAAGATCTCGACCTCGCGGCGCTGATCCAAGCGATTCAATCGCCGCCGGTTTCGAAGATCGGGGTGATGGATCTGGAGTCGTTCTTCCCATCCAAAGATCGATTCGCGTTCGCGATGAAGCTCAATAACCTGCTCGCAGCCCCGGGATTTCAGGCATGGCTCGAAGGTGAAGGGCTCGAAATCCAGTCGTTGTTCTACACACCGGCGGGCAAGCCACGCATGACCATTTTCTCAATCGCGCACCTCAATGACGCCGAGCGCATGTTCTTCGTGACACTGTTACTGGGTCAATTGGTGGGATGGATGAGGGCCCAATCAGGGACGACCAGCCTGCGAGCGCTGCTCTATATGGACGAGATCTTCGGCTACTTCCCGCCCGTAGCTAATCCGCCTTCAAAGCTTCCCCTCATGACGCTGCTCAAACAGGCGCGTGCGTTTGGTCTGGGAGTAGTCCTTGCTACGCAGAACCCCGTCGATCTCGATTACAAAGGCCTAGCCAACACTGGTACCTGGTTTATTGGGCGGCTGCAGACTGAGCGAGATAAGGCGCGAGTGCTTGAGGGATTGGAGGGGGCTTCCGCCAGTTCCGGAAAGAATTTCAATAAAGCCCGCACGGAACAGATTCTCGCCGGACTGGGCAACCGGATTTTTCTGATGAACAACGTACACGAGGACGAACCAGTCGTATTCGAATCACGCTGGTGTCTGTCCTATTTGTGTGGTCCGCTCACGAGGACACAGATCAAGATGCTCATGGACCCGCGAAGAGGTGAGGCGTCAGGGGTAAGAAGTGAGGGGAAAGAGAAGACCGCTTCTCTGGCTTCGGCCGTCTCACACCTCACGCCTCACGTTTCACGTCCTATGTTACCTCCCGATGTGCCCCAGCATTTTGTTCCGATTCGTGGGTCGAAGCCGGAGCAAGGTGAATTAGTTTATGTTCCGATGTTGTTGGGTTCTTCTCAGATCCGGTTTTCTGACGTGAAAAATGGGATCGACAGCACTCAGGAGGTCACGGTGCTGGTGCCGATTACCGACGGACCGGTTACGGTCGATTGGGACCATGCTGCGTCGACGGATTTGGCAGTCGCGGATTTCGAACAGACCCCAACTAGTGGGGCACAATTTCTCGGACTGCCCGTCAGTGCGGGTAAGGCTAAGAACTATGCGGACTGGAGCAAAGATTTCGTCACCTGGCTATTCCGGATGCAGAAACTGGAATTGCTGAAGAGCCCGAGTACGAAATCAGTCTCCAAGCCTGGTGAGTCCGAACGGGACTTCCGCGTCCGTTTACAGCAGTCAGGTCGTGAGCAGCGAGATAAAGCGGCAGAAGCCTTGCGGCAAAAGTATGCGCCGAAGATCTCCGCCTTGCACGATCGGATGAGGCGGGCAGAACAGATGAAGGAGAAGCAACAGGCCGAGGCTCGATCCAGTCAGGTGCAAGCGGCGATATCTGTCGGTGCCTCGATCCTCGGCGCTTTCTTAGGACGCAAGACCATTAGTGCAACCAACCTTGGCCGGGCCACAACGGCTGTCCGAAGCGCGGGTCGTGTCTTGAAAGAATCGAAGGATGTGAGCCAAGCCGTAGAGAATATCGCGGCACTTCACCAGCAGCTCTCAGACCTTGAAACCCAATTCAAATCCGAAAGCGAGGCGCTTGCGTCGGCGACCGATCCCTTGACCGAAAAACTCGAAACCATTTCCATCAAACCCACCAAGACAAACATCGCCGTGAAGCTGGTGACACTTGCCTGGACTCCGTACTGGCGTGACCAAAAGGGTGTCTTGACCCCTGCATGGGTCTAGCAGCGTTCTCGAGGAGTTGTCGAGCCAGTCGTTAGCCCCTCGCCTGCCGGTTGTGATCATGGAGTTGCTCGAACACGTGATGGAGCGTTTGTGATCGAGACTTCAGGGCAGGTGAAAACACTTGATCGGCAATATGCTCGCCAAGTCTCCGGTACGATTCGAACTGTGATTCGTCGAAGAACTGGTCCGAGGTGGGTTCGTGAGGAAATTGATGGTGGTGGGCGCCATATTCCAGGACATCGATCGGCTCGTTCCCGGTGAGCGAGGGTTTCAGATAGATCAATATTCCGTCGGACGCGCCATGGTCCACGCGATTGTAGTGGATGGTTCCGACGGCATAGTGTCCGCCGCAACGCCCGTTCTGTTGAAGGGGCTTTAGCCGATCAAGCTTGATCGTGATATCAATCCCGAGGTCGATCCGGATTTTGCGGATGGCGTTGCCGAGGTCTTGAAATTCCATCTTCTCATCGCAGCCAGCATCGCTGACCAGAATGTAGTGACACCGGCGCAGCACCATCTCATAGAGCCCTAAGTTTTCAAAATGTCCTCCATCGGATAAATACACGTACCGCTTGTGTTCATCCGTCAGACCAAACGCTTCTGCGAGCAGGGGTCCCACCGCGAATTCAGGGCATGAACGATTGTATGTCTGATTACCCGCCTTCCCGGGATTCCCTAGCCACCATCCCAGCCTGACGTCGAACAGCGTGAGCAGGAAGGTGACGACTGGCGATGAATGATAACCCATGTTGGGGCTGGCTGCTGCTCCGGAGATGGCCAGCGCGGTTCCAATCGTAATGGCCTGATCAACGGCGGGGTTTCTTCCATACTCGGACGATCGGCGGTATCCAGGGCTATTCGCGAAGCTGCCGCAATATAGCGGGCTGACTGTGAACGACTCCGCCTTCCGTTGTTGCCAGGAGAGTTTATCACCGTGTACGAGGTTGAGAGCGATGTTGACCACGGGCATGGGCTTTTGGATCGGACCGCCCTTCGGTGCCAGCTCGCTCATCTCAAGATTGTCGTCTTCATCGAACCCCGTAAATGGGTTGGGAGTCCGTTTTTCTCCGCGGGAAGCGCCCAGGTAGGCGCGGATGAGCCGGTTGCGGTACATCGAATGGAGCGAGAATTTGTTGATGTTGATAAAAAACGACATAAGCACGCTGAAGAGCGCCATTCCGACGATAAATTCGCCGACCTCGAACCAGGACGCACGGTGGATGATCGCGGCATTCGCCCGCGCCAACACGGCCAGGATCAAGACGACCGTGAGCGGGGCCAGCAGGAGTAGAAACATTTTTTTCCCGAGCCGCTTCCACCACACCGACTGTTCGGAGGCAGGGTTTGCGTCAGTCTTGGCGCTGAAGCCAAAAAGTAGAGTGAACAGTCCTGCCAGCCCTCCGGCCGATGTAATCCATCCGGGAAGTTCCGCCAGCACCCACGGGCCAAACAGAACGATGCCGGCAGCGCCCATCCAGCAGACGCTGCCGATCATGACCCAGGCCCCGGAACGGGCCCACCATTCGCGGTCGCCGTCTCCGGTGAATCGGCTGGCAAGCCCGATAAATAACGTAGCTGCCAAGAGAAAGAGAGAGAGGAAGACTGGAACGGCGGCGAGGGTGTACCAATCTGCATAGGTCGGTTGGGAGGCAAGGGGACCAAGCTTCGCCATTGCAAGCCAGAGCAACCCTCCCCCGATCAGCCCGCTCAACATGATCGCAAGCAGTTCAAGAGACCGCCATCCACTCAGCAGGGGGCGACGGAGTACCGCTGCCGCAATGAGCCACGCAGCAATGTGCATATTCTCCGCCCCGAGCGCCACTGTAAAGAGGCTCGAGAGTCCGAATACTGTGAGGTCGTCAAGGCTGTGTCCGGACTGTCGATACCATTCCCAGGAGATTGTTAGCAGGCTCACCGCGACCAAGAGCGGCACGAGAGAAATCGACAAAAATGCGCGCTGCGTTTCAATCCATCCCCATTTCTTGTGAGGCCGTAAATCCTCAAGGCTCGGGCGGCAGAGGTGCAGATACGCCAAGCTGACGAGCAGCAGCAGGCTACCCAGGGTGACGAACGTAAGCATGAGATGCGGTGACGCATGGGCGCTTAGCGTGGCCCGGTAGAATGTTGGAATAGCCAGCAATGCCAAAAGGAACGGTACCAAGACCAGCCAATTGAGGATGAGATTCCGGAGGTACGTTGCTACGAGGGTCCAGGAATCGGCTGACGTGAGTCCCAATCTTGGGCTGAGATAGTTACTGTAATTGCGCAACCAACATACGGGTCCCGGTTCAGGCGTCGATGAATTCTTCGGTATTCGTCCTAACTGTGCAGAGACCGCATTGATGCCGCCGGGCTCTCGGTGAATCCAGGCTGCCAACCAGCTTCCAATATAGCCGCCGCCTGACACGGTGGATTGATAATCGAATTGACCGAGCAGGTTGAAGCGTGCAAGTCCTTGGATCACGCCCAGTCCGAACGTGGCGCTGCGTATACCACCGCCGGAGAAGCAGAGCGCGGAGCGTTTGGGAGTGAGTTGATGGATGGATGTGTAGGCCTGCGCAAGCCGTTCGGGCTCCGATGCTGTCGGTGAATAGTGGATCTGAGTGCCGTGTAGCGCCGCACATTCATCTGCCAACACCTGGCTCAAGGGAAACGGGCCTTGATCAGCCGATACGTCGCTCATGATCACCCTCCACCAACTCTCCTCGCAGCAACCACACCATACGGAATCGGAGCCGCACCCTAGGAGGACTTCTGGAGAAAATCCACAATCCTGTGACGATATTTTTCGACGACCTTGTGCGCGGCTTTGATCAAGAGCGCTCCATCGCAGGGACTCTTGATCTTGAACAGGGTTGGAATCTGACTGACTGTCTGCTTGATCTGCTCCGGTGTGACGTCAGGCGGAAATTCGCCTCGACAGGTTTCCGGCAGATCCTGATATCCCGTCCAGTCGGCGTCTGTGTGTTTGAGATTGACGATCCTCAGATGAGCAAAGTCAGGTAAGACCACGCCTTCAGTGCGAAGGCTATTCCAGAGCATCATCTGGTAAGCATTCGCTCGCTCTTCCATGATGCCGACGATCCGCGACGGGTCATCCTTAAAGACCTCGAAGCCTTTGGCGTTCGTGTCGAGCTCGAGACCGGTGGCGCCGAACGGATAGGACGCATCGATCACAATGATGAGTCCCCTCTTGGTCGAGTCGGGAGGAATTTTCTTGAGGAAGACTGTAGACAGAGATTCCGTCCCAAGGTTGTCGTACAGTCCTCCGTCTCCGATGTGATAGTAGGGCATCCTATCGGCCACCTGATATGTCACGGGTCCGACGATCGGAGGAAATGAAGCCGACGTGGCCACGGCGAGAGAAACTCGAAGGTCTCTATGATTTGCACCCACCTGGTCCTCTCTGAGCACTGTCGAGAGAAAGAGCCGACCGTGTTCTTCGGAATGGGGTTTCATGGTGTCTGTGTCGCTTGTCCGGCTTGAATGAAATTTATGATGCGGTCTCGATGCTGCTGGACAACTTTGCGCGCTGCTTTGAAGAGCAATTCTCCATGGCACGCAGTCTTGATTTTGAACAACGTCGGGATTTCGGCCACTGCCTGTTTGATCTGTAGCGGGGTGATATCCGACGGGAAGTCCTTACGGCAGGCGTCGGGCAAATCCTGGTATCCGCTCCATTCAGCATCGGTATGCTTCAACACCTCGATCCTGAGATGCGCAAAGTCGGGGAGGATGACTCCTTCCGTCCGCAAGCTGTGCCACAGCAGCGTTTGGTAGGTGTTGGCACGTTCCTCCATGATGCCCACGATGCGGGAAGGGTCGTCACGGAATACTTCAAAGCCTTTTTCATTCCTGTCGAGCTCGGGGCCGCCGACGTCGAAGGGGAATGACGTGTCAATGACAATGATCAAGCCCCGCTTGGGCGAACCCTGTGGAATTTTCTTCAGGAAGAGCGTGGTGAGGGCTTCGGTGCCGAGATTGTCGAAGAGTCCGCCGTCGCCGATGTGCAGATAGTTCGGCGTACCGACTACCTGATACGTCACGGGCCCGACGACAGGAGGAAACGAGGCGGAGGTGGCGACGGCTAAAGACAGGCGAAGGTTTCGGTAATCGGCGCCGATTCGTTCGAACGTGAGTGGAAGAAATTGCCGGCTGGCTTTCTCCAATCCCTTCTGGATAATCGCTAGTCCTTCCGGTGTCACCGGTACCGGCCGATCGGGCTTCTTCAATTCATTGACCAGCCGTTCGACCATATCATAATCAAAATCGGCCGCCGGCAAGGTGGTGAAGGCAAATCGCCTTCCCGAGTTGTAGACCGTTCCGTTCAAAATGACGCGCGGAATATCGCCGCGTTGTTCGCGCTCAAAGAGCTGGGCAAAGGTCAACTCGTTGAGAAACTGATCGTCCCACACTTCGGACAAAGAATAGGCCAGTTTGGTCGGATTCAGCGCTCGGAAAAGCGTCAATTGTCGCAGGAGGGCGCGCTCCTGGAAATTGGTTTGCATGGCGGTTTTGTATGCGGCAAAAAAATCACGGTAGCGAGGAGACAACCCCTGTCCTCCGAGCACCGGCTCGGACTTGGGGGGTTTTTGCGTCACGTAATAGGCCGTCGCGAGACTGCCGCCGGAGACACTCGACATGTAGCTGACGGTCTCAAGCACGCTGCGTCTGACGGAGCCTTGCTGCACGGCGGTTTCCGCCAGGGCTTCAAGAGCGCCGGCGGCGAATGTCGCGGCCCGGCTGCCTCCACCGGAGACAGCCAATCCAACGAGGGTTTCCGGGTCGGCCAATGGCGCGAACACCGGAGTCTTAGTGTCGGGATATGCGGGAAGCTGCTGAATTTTTGCAAAGCAGCCGGTGAGTGCGAGCGCGAGCGTCGCGGCGATTATCACGGCGATTGTCTTCATACAGATCTCCCCTGGACGAATGGTCACAGCCTACCTACAACATGCCCTGTGTCACCTGAAAATAGCAGAAGCCTTCGTGTTCGACCAGTTTTTTGGCCATGACGCCTGCTGCGGTTTCCATCATGGCGGCCAGCGTCTCATTCTGTAGCCCGAACACGCTTCCTCCACGAACCCCTCTCCCGACAAGTGCGGTGACGGCGGCTTCCGCGCGCATCGCATCCCGTGTCACTCGGGCCAACGCGTCCAGCGAAATGAGTGGACGAGCGGCATCAAATTCGGGATACATCTGTTCCTGAGACTTCCACTCAACCCGCAATGCAGTCGCGCCATGGACAGCCGGAACCTGAAATGCCGCATCGAAGAAGGCTTCGAGAAAGATGCGCGTCAGGTCGGCACTGATCCGTTGAGAATCGATGGACGTGGGCGACTCGCGAAGGGGATGAGAGGGATCCCACTGAGTGTCGGTCGAGAGTCCAGGAAACACGAAGGTGTTTCCAGTCCGATCGACGAACCCGCTCGAGGTGACTTTGACCACCCCACGAATGCTCCTTTCAGGAGCTCCCGGGTCCGCCTTAAAACTCAAATCGCCAAAGTAGGCCTTGTTGTAGGTAAGCAAAAGTCGGGCGAAGCGCGACGAATCTTTTGCCAGGTCATCCTCAGCAAAGTCGACATGTCCATGCCATCGCTCGATCATATTCACGACTTGGCGGAGCTTGTCGAGATCGAGTCGGCGTTGCGGCGTTTCTTCCAAGTCAAAGACCATTTGCTGGAGAGCGAGCAACGAATCGGTCTGCTGCGGCTGTCGTTCTCGGATCCGTTGGATCAGTTCTCGGACCGGTGAGGTGAGGGCATCCTCAGAAACTCCTGGCGCGAGTGCCGATGTAGGGTGGGGTAGTGTCTCGGACGGAGCACCGGTATCAACGCGATCGCCGTGAGAATGCCTAATACAGGTCAAGAACTTCTGCGCAAGAGCCTCTTTTGCAACCAGCTTCTCCCGGAACGATGAGCGATAGAGATCAAACTCGTCTCGCAGATCAAACTTCGGGGCACTACAGCCTGCCAGGGTGAGCAGACTGATCGCGAGAAAGAGCATGAGTGTGAGAGACACTGGTTACCTCGTTCTGGCTTGGCCTGTTGCAAGTAAGAACCTTCCTGGAATTCTCGAAGGATTCTTACTCCAAGCAACTGGTGTGCCGCCGTTAATTCCGCAGACTGAATAGAGAGAATCGGTCAAAGCCGGTCTGAATAAGAAACAGAATGTGGATCCGATGATCCAAAAAGATACAAACTGTATTGATTCTGATACCCCGACTAGAGTTTCTTGTTCTTCTGAACGATCCTATCTGTCCAGGCCAGGCAAACCGCAGATCCGAGGAAGGTCATCTGGATCGGGATTTCCCATTTAATATGCTCGCGGGTTCAGTGGGGACATCGACCAAGGCCTTGGGCAGGTGAATACTCAAGATGCCAATGAGCGACGCGGGACGCTTCACTTTGATTGCCATGGGATTGACGTGTCTCTACGAACCCGGCCGGTTGGAGTGCTCGTCTACACTCAGCTTGCTCATGAAGGTGGCATAGCCACCGATTACCACCATAGAGCGGGGCCTGAGCCCAACGACGAGCGAACGCAATAATCTCGAAAAGGTTATCGACCCTGGTTGTTAGGGAAGGAAAATTCTGAGTCGTCGAAGGGCTGGCCTGTGTTAACTCGCTCACGGAGGCCGTATCCTAGAGGGCAAACGTCAGGGTGTCAATCAAGTTCTGTCACGGGAGCCGATCCTGTATCGAATCTCAGTTGGAGGCAGGAAGATTTCGTGTGACATCAATTCATTGGGGTCAGGGAATAGTCATTGTCTCGTATCCAGAGTGAAGAGAAGTTTTCGATCGCGGTAGAGGAGATGAGGCAGTTCCTATCGATCCAGATGGTGCTCAAGCGCATAGCGGATGAGATCGGCGGTGGTTTTAAGATGCAGTTTGTCGAGCAGCCTGGCTCGATAGGTGCTGACGGTTTTCATGCTCAGTGCCAATTGGTCAGCGATCTCCCTTATGGAGTGGCCTTGGGCTAGTTTGGAAAGGACCTCGAACTCTCGACCAGACAACGTCTGATGGGGCGGGATACTGGGAGGGTCTTTGCTGAGAGTGTCGGCGAGGCGTTCAGCGAGGAATGCACTCACGATCATACGCCCCTTGAGAACTTGTTTGACGGCAGTCACCAGCTCCTCTGGAGCACTCTGCTTCGTCAAATAGGCCGACGCACCTGCTTTGAAGGCACGGAGCGCATATTGTTCTTCAGGATGGAGGCTCAAGATCATCACGGGAAGATGCGGATGATCCGCTTTCATCGCACGAAGGATCTCTAACCCCTTCTGGTCCGGCAGATTAATGTCCAAGATGACAACGTCCCAATGTTCTTTTTTGACGGCTGAGAGGGCGCCTTTGCCTGAGTCCGCCTCGCCAATCTCAATTCGCTGGAAGGCGTCGGCAAGAATGTGCGCCACCCCTCGGCGTACGACTGCATGGTCATCGACGATCAGTACCTTCATCGGACTTCTTCCTTTGAAGACGTGAGCAGAGAGGCCTTTGGAAGGGAGATTCTCGCCGTCGTCCCGACCCCCGGTGCGCCCGTGATCGTGAACGACCCGCCCAGGAGGCTCGCCCGTTCCTTCATGCCTCGCAGTCCAAGAGATCTGGACTGCGTTATTTGCTGCGGGGCGATTCCTGTTCCATTGTCGGTGAGTTCCAAGAGCAGCAGCTCGTCGGTTTCCAACAGCCTGATATGGACCGCTGAAGCGTCAGCATGTCGGATCACGTTGGTCAATAGTTCCTGGACGATTCGAAACAATCCCGTGGAGGACTCGTCCGAGAGCTGGGCGTGGGCGACTCCAGGGCTGATGTCAACCTCGCACGAGATGCCCGTTCTCCTGGAAAAATCCTTCGTGAGCCAGTCCAAGGCCGGGATGAGTCCGAGATCGTCCAGCATGCCGGGCCGCAACGAAGTTGCGGTTTCGCGGACGGAGTCGATCAAGGCATCCACGGATGCTATGAGACTCTGCGTTTTCTTCACAAGCTGTTTGCCGGTCGCTGCAGGTCGGAGACGGGCCAATTTAGTGCCCAGCCACGACAGATCGAGCTTCATCCCGGTCAAGGCTTGTCCGAATTCATCATGCAGCTCCCGGGCGATCCGCTGGCGTTCCGTTTCCCTGGCTGTTTCCAATCGGTGCGTGAGATCCCGTAACTGGCGATAGGCCGAACGGAGTTCCTCTTCGGCCTGTTTGCGTTCAGTGATATCCTCTGAAATGCCGACCAAATATTGCGGCTGACCGCTGTCGTTGTAGAGAGGGATTTTTTTCGTGTGCAGGCGCCGCAGCCCCTTGCCTTTGGTTTGGATCGGCTCATCAGGAATGTCCAGCAGCTGACGGCTTTCGATCACAGTGCGATCCTTGTCTGTGAAAAAATCCGCTTGTTCCTTCGGAAAGAAGTCGTAATCGCTTTTCCCAAGCAGCTCCGTCCGCGAGCGGCCTACCAGTTCTTCGCCGGCTTTGTTGAAGCGCACGAACCGCAACCCTAGTGCCTCTTTCACAAACACCATGTTCGGAAGATGATCTAAAACCGATGAGAGGAACCTTTCTGATGTTCGTACCCGCTCCTCTGCCTGTTTGCGCGCAATAGTTGCCGCAATGCCGTTGCAGGCCGATTCTAACGTCCGGACCGTCGGCTCAGACAAAGGAGTTCTGGCGAAGACGGCCATGACGCCGAATACCTCGCCTTCAATGTTCAAGGGGAAGCCGGCAAACGATTGGAGCTTGTTAGCCCGTAACCACTCTTTGTCAGGGAGCCGCTCATCCTCAAGGACCTCGTTGGTGGACATGACGCCCATCCCCTGTGCGATCCGTCCGATCTTGAGCGCTCCCAACGGCACGCGCCGATACTGGCCATTGAGATTTGTGGAGAGGCCAGCACTGGCCCTGAGGTGCAGGCACTGCGTTCTGTCAGCGCACCAGTCCGCTTTGAAGCATGTTCCACAGAGATCACCAGGCGCCACCGTCCAAATTCGCGCGAACGCTACTCCCAGGTGACAGACGACCGTGTCTGCGCAGTGGCGAAGAATCTCCTCTGTGGACATCTCACGATTGAGCATCAAGCTCATCTCTGCGGCAAAACTCGATAGGCGAGCGCGCTCTGCAAGCTCCTCCTCTGTCCGTTTGCGGTCGGTGATGTCAGTGACAATCCCCGCGATGGCGTAAACCTGACCTGAAGTATCGCGTAACGGGAACCTCACGACGATGCTTGTATGGGGGCCGTCTGCGTGCCACGCGAGCTCTTCAAACTTTTTGGCCTCACCCGATTCCAGGACTTGGCGATCGCTACCCTGAAACTGATCAGCCTGTTCCTGCGGAAACAGGTCGACATCCGTCTTGCCGAAGACACTGCCGGGCTCGAAGTGGAATACCTCCTCGAACCGGCGGTTCACATAGAGATATCGCCCATCTGTCCCTTTGACGAACGCGAGGTTCGGTGCACGATCAAGGAAAGCGCGAAATCGCTCTTCGCTCGCCCGTAGCGCGAGCTCGGCCCGCTCGCGCTCGAGCAACTGTTCTTCTAGGGACGCGTTCAATTCAGTTAACTGCGCCGTTCGCTCTTGAACCCGCTGTTCCAACTCGACTTGGGCGCGCCGTAGGGCATCCTCGGCCCGTTTGCGGTCGGTGAAGTCGTTGCCGACATTGACGATGCATAGTGTGCCCTTTAGATCAATCAATTCCGATGAATAGAGGAAGTGCCGAATGTCGCCCTGCTTCGTTTGAAGCGTCATCTCAAGATTCCGGATGCCACCTTGCGATCGCAACACTTGGATAAAGCGTGCGCGATCGTCAGAGCTCTGCCAGATCTGCCGGTCCAACATGGTGCTTCCCAGTACTTCCTCGCGGCGAAATCCGAAAAGAGCCAGGCAAGCATCATTCGCATCCAAGCAGATCCCGCTCTCCAATTCGGTGACGTCGATCGGATGTAGGCTGGAACGGAAGGCTTTCTCGAACCGTTCTTCGCTCTCGCGCAGCGCCTGTTCCGTCTGCTTATTCTCAGTCACGTCCTCAGCAATGCCCGCAATGCGGTAGATCTGGCCTTGGTCATTCAGGACGGGAAAGGCACGATCGTGAATCCAGCGGACCGATCCGTTCGGGTTTTGGATCCGATACTCCTCGTCATAGATGCCGGCCGATTGCTTGGTGGTGGCGGCGTACCAGATGCGTTCACGGTCGTCAGGATGAATCGCCTCCAGCCAGGATGTAGGGGAAACATACAAACTCTCACAGGACCGCCCCCAAATCGTTTCGTATCCTGGACTAACATAGAGGACCTGGCTTTTCGCCGGGTCGCTCAGCCAGAAGACCTCGCGGATGGATTCAGCCAGCTGCCGGAACCGCGCCTCACTTTCGTTACGAGCCTGCTGCGCGAGATCGTGGGCATGCGCCGTAGAATTCAACGAACGCCCGGTCCACCATAACAGGACAATAAGGACTACGGTCGCGAAAGTGGCAAAAATAGCATCGCCCAGCGCTGCTTCATAGAATCCCAGCCGTTCACCTTCGAGGCGAATCCATCCGATCGCGGGTAAAAACAGAAGGATTCCCGGCAGGAGTCGCCTGAGCATGTGTCCACCTGCCTGTTCGCTCATGACAATGGCCATGACACCCCGGTCCAAGTGTAGAAAGAGGATCCCGATCCCGACGGCAATCAGGGTCAGCGAGGCATGCAGCGCCATAGCGGTGTACTGACCTAACTTATAGAGAAGCCTTTGGTCGTAGAGGTATCCGAGAACGGCGATGAATGCGAAGAGGATCCCGCCGAGCGTCAAGCCCTCGCTCAGGTAGGAACTCCGGTCAGCCCAGGTTCTTTTGAGGAACAGGGCCCCGCCAAACAGAGAGAAACAGAGGGCGGTATTGAGCGCCATGCGGCCCGGAAATGCGAGGCCGGTCGTATCCAACGATTCCCTGAAGAGCCACTGATCGAACCCAGGACTCCACCTCAGCAAGTATTCCATGGTTGTTAATACGCCGATACCCGCAACGGCTATAGCACAACTCTGAGCGATCCGCCGCGCGGCGCGTGTCTGAGTTTTCGACGATGAGAACCACAAGGCGAAACCGATCAGAACAAACGCCAGCGCGGCATTGGGCTTCATCGAGACGAACCCCGGCACAATGCTCATGAGGGCGATGCTGCCGATGGCCCAGCCGAAGAGGACCAAGATTCCGACGACAACGGAGAACACACCAGCGACGGCGGGGATGAGGTTGGGACGCGAACGAAGTGCCGCAGAAAGACTCACGTCAACTCGCGTGTGAAGAATGGTTGCGGCAGGATGAAAGGAACCGAGACGTTTGTCAAGATCAGGCCGTCGAACCCTGCTGAGATCCTTCCCAGGTGCCTGTTGATACGTTATTCGGGACGGGCGGCGTCTGAGGTCGATCTTCGCACATAAAAGGCCGCAGCCTGAGAACGACGGGAAATGTGGAGTTTGGAAAAGAGGTTCGCCAGATAATTCTTCACGGTCTTTTCGCTGAGGTGCATGGCCTCGGCGATTTCCTTGTTAGTGTGACCTTCAGCAATCAGCGGCAGGAGGCGCTGTTCTTGCGGAGAGAGCGATGGAGTGAAGGGGGTCTGGCCGGAACTGGAGAGTTTTTTGACCCAGGCTCGGGCCTGGCTGGTAAGACGAGGGTCCAACAGGGGCTTCCCACTCGCCACGGTGCGCACGGCCTTCACGAGGTTGTCAGATCCGATATCCTTCAAGATATATCCTTGGGCGCCTGACAGGACGGCAGCTAGGACGCTGTCATCGTCGGCGTAGCTCGTCAGGAAAGCCACATTCGTGGTCGGACAGGCGGAGAGAATCTCGCGGGCGGCGTCAATTCCGTTGCCGTCAGGGAGGCGAATATCCAGCAACGCGACGGTGGGTTTGAGTCGGATGGCGCTTGCAACGGCCTCCCGCTTGGTGGCCCCTTCGCCTACGACCCGGAATCCCGGTACGCTGTCCAACAACGCACGTAACCCGATACGGACGACTTCGTGATCGTCGACCAGTAAAATGGTGGTGGGACCTTCTTTCAGGGTTCGCATCCTCACCTCACAGGTAGATCCAGCACGATGCGGGTGCCTTGCCCCGCGGTTGAATCAATCGTCAAACGTGCGCCCAGCTTTTTTGCTCTGGTTCGCATGTTCGATAGCCCCAGTCCCCTGCGGGGCCGGCTCGATGAAAATCCTGCCCCGTTGTCCGCGATCTCCAATCGCAGCTTGTTCCGGCGTCGATGGAAGGTGACGGTACGGCGACGAGCGTTCGCATGTCTCAGACTGTTGCTGATGGCTTCTTTCGCGATGCTGATGACGTCGCGACAGTGATCATGTGGCAGCGCGGCCGCAGCTGCCGCATCGATCGTGACTGCGATGTCCTCAGCCCCGGTTGCCATGAAAGACCCGACCAGGGATCGAAGAGACTGTTCGAAATTCCCGTCTGTCAGAGAGGAGGTTTGCATGCGAGGGATAAAGCTGCGCACATTATGAATGACGCCGTTAAGCTGGGCGACGGAGCCTCCAAGCCGCATCGCGGCTGAGCGGGAGATCGGTTTGAGTTGCTCTTTCGTTGCTTCCAATCCCATGCCGATGGCGTACAGCGATTGGAGCACGTCGTCGTGAAGGTCCCGGCTGATCCGTTCGCGCTCATCCGTCGCCTGCCTTCGCTGAGTAATATCCTCAACAACAGCGAGCAACAGCGGTTCGTGATAGCCAGGCAGTTCAGTACTGGTGGTTGTGACGGCTACCCAGATGATGTCGCCGGGCTTCCTGACGTACCGTTTCTCATAGGTATAGCCCGTTCGTTCTCCGCGGAAAAATTCATCGGTTAAGGCCAGATTCTCTAGTAGATCGTCGGGGTGCGTATAGAGGGCATAGGTACTCCCGATGATCTCCGCTTCCGTATAGCCCGTCAAGGCACAAAAGGCCTTGTTCGCACTCAAGACTCGTTTCTGTGAGTCCAAGATGACCAACCCGACCGGCGCATCGGCTACGAATCGATTGAGCCGCTCCTCACTCTGTCGGAGAGCCTCTTCAGCCTGCTTGCGCTCCGAGATGTCCTCCACCACCTTGATGAAATAGGCCGGGGCGCCGGATGTCGAGCGAACCAACGAGACGGTCACATTGGCCCACAGCCATACGCGGTCACTCCTGAGAAAACGTTTCTCCATCGAAAAGGAAGGGCGTGTGCTGGTCAGCAATTCGTCCATGATCCGGAGGTTGAGATCCAAATCATCCGGGTGCGTGATCTCGCGGAATGAGCGTTGACGCAACGTCTTGGATGAGTAACCGAGAGTCTGGCATAGACGGGCATTGACGCGTAGGAATTGTCCGCTCAGGCTGAGTTGGGCAATTCCTACTCCGGCATGCTCGAACAGCGTTTTCCAACGCGCTTCGCTGTCGCGCAACGCAACCTCCGCTCGTTTCTGTTCGGAGATGTCGCGGGCGAATGCAAAGTTGTACTCTTTGCCTTCGAAGGTCGCGTAGTTGGCGACGACCTCTACGGGGTACCGTTCGCCGGATTTCGTCTGGTGCACAGTCTCGAAGCGAAGCTGCCCCGTATGGCGAAGTGCCTCCCAATGTTGGGGCCACGATTCCCTATTGTAATTTGGGTCCACGTTTGCGACCGTCATCGATAGTAACTCCTGACGCGTATAGCCGAGTCGTTCGCAGGCCGCATCATTGACATAAGTGAACCGGGCTTCGCGATCGATCCAGAAGGCGAGATCAGCAGCTCGATCGACCGCAAATTGCGTCAGCCGTAGAGCCTCCTCAGCCTGTTTGCGTTCGGTAATGTCAACCGCAACGCCTCCGACCAGAATCGGAAATCCGTGTTCGTTCGGTATAGGGAATTTGCTGACGAGCGAGGCATGAACTCCGTCAACCTGTAGTGCCGATTCCACAACCGAGATCGGGGAATTTGTCGCGAGGACATGACGGTCGTTGCTGGTGAACTGATCGGCGACGGCCTCTGGCCAAACGTCGAAGTCAGTCTTGCCTTGCCATTCCGACAGCTTCACGTGAAAGGCTCGTTCAAACGCGCCGTTTAGATAGACATACCGTCCGCTTGTGTCTTTGATCCAGGCCAGGCCCGGCAGGTTTTCCATGAACGAGGCAAACATCCGCTCGCTCTTGTCCCGCTCCTCTTCGAGCTGTTTCTGATCGGTGATATCACGGGAGACACCGACGAGCCCGATCACCTTGCCTTGAGGGTCTCGGTGCGGCGTCTTGATGGATGAAAATCTCCGCGGTTCTCCCTGGAACGGGATGACTGTCTCAAATCGATGTTGTGCTCGGCCAGCCAGCACCTGCTGGTCATTCTCAATGAGCCGGTTCGCCGTTTCTGGCGACAGCAATTCCTGGTCGTTTTTTCCGATAATCTCTTCCACCGGTTTGCCGATGGTTCTTGCGCCAGCTGCGTTGATGAGCCGATATCGGCCCACTGTGTCTTTCATAAAAATCGCGTCGGTGGCGGTGTCGATCACGGCGCGCAGCAGACTCTCTTGTTCTTTTAGCGCTCGCTCAGAAGTCTGACGGTCGAGTTCCTGGCCGATCCACTGTGCCATGAGCAACAAAAAGTCCTTATCTGCATCGGTGAGACGAGTGGGGCGCGGAGTGGGAGCCACGAAGCAGATGGTTCCATGGACTGAATTGAGCCCGATCAGTTTAGCCCCGATGTAACATTCGACCCCCAACGTTGCACAGCCAGGGTGCTCTCGCCATTCTGAGGATATGGCCTGCCCGAAGCAGATCGGTCCCTCTGTTGCGAGAGTCGCTTGACAGTATGTTTGACCGACTCGAGCAGTCGTGCCGGCAATGGAAGAGGCTCCTGTAGGAGCTGAGACATGAGCGATGACCAACTCATCACCCCGCACACGTGTCGTGATCCCGATCGGGAGTTTGAATCGACGGCAGCCCAATTCCAGCATAGCTTGGATGCGCTGGTCGAAAGTGAGCGCAGGATGAGAAATGGCCTGCTGCAACGTGCGAATGGCCTGCTCGCTCTCTCGCAATGAGGCCTCAATTTGCTTGCGGGCAGTGATATCGGCAAGGAAGCCGATCGTGTCGGTGACTGCTCCTCGTTCATTCTTGAGCACGGTCGCCCACAGGGAGACGTCAATAGGGGCTCCATCTTTCCGGGCCTGGCGGAACTCCACGCCAGACAACGATCCACTGGTGATCAGCTCGCCCCACAGATGGCCCGATTCTTTGTCTTGCGGAAAAGGAAGAAAGGGGGTCGGTCGGCCTACCGTCTCATCAGCGTGCCAACCGAACATCGCTTCAGCGGCTGGATTCCAGAGCGTCACCGTCTGGCCCTCATTGTCCAGCGACATCACAGCGAGCGGACAGGCGTGAATCAGCGCTTGGAGTTTCTGAGCCGTGACGCGCAGCTCCTCTTCGGCCGTCTTACGCGTGGTAATGTCTTCGCAGACGACGAGGATCGTGGGCGATCCCGCCGCGTCTCGGATAGTCCGTGCCGTTTCCCGAACCCAGAGGCGAGAGCCGTCTTTCCGGACCTTCTGTAACTCCCAGCCCAGGGTGCTGCTGGAGCTATGCCCACAGACAGTCAATTGCCTGAGGACCGCGTGATGATCGATCGGATCGAAGATTTGCAGGACCGGGTGACCGATCAATTCCTCGCGGGAATAGCCCAACTGTTCAGCACCGTATCGGTTAACGGATAAGATGGTCCCGTCCAATCCCAGCGCGAAGGCCATCACAGGCGTGTCCTCATAGAGGGTTTGAAAATTAAGCTGGCCCTCCTTCGCGGCCGCATCGGTTTGTCGTTGCTGTGCGAGTGCCTGCTCCAGTTCAGAGATGCGCTGACGCAACGAGGCGACGTCGTCCGATGTCTGGAGTGATGTATCGCTTGGGGGTTTCATGAGACCCTCCTCGAGAAGAGGTAGCGTCGACAGTCGCTCTGGCTCTTCTGCGATGCTGCCGACAGGGAACGCCGCTCAAAACCGGGGCATAGGATAGAACCATTTACTGCTGAATTGCTAGGGTGAAAAACGTCTTAAGTAGGGCCGACCGGAGCGATTGATGGGCGGAGGTGGAGAGTTACAAACGGGAGCCTGTCTTTACCCCCAACTGTGTGCGAAGGTCCTGAATGGTCTGCTCGCTCAGGCCGGTCGCCCGCAGTTCCTCGTCCGAGGCAGCTGCGAGCCCCTCGAGCGTTTTGAAACGTCTCAGCAGGGAGGCGCGACGAATTTCCCCCACCCCAATGATTTGATCCAATTGGGAGGTGAGGAGGGCCTTACTTCGCAGCTTTCGATGGAAGGTCAGGGCAAACCGATGGGCTTCGTCCCGAATACGTTGTACAAGATGGGTGGCCGGCGAGTTCGCGCGCAACATGATCGGGTTTTTTCGGCCTGGTGAAAAGATCCGTTCGTCTTTCTCGCCACGGGCTTTCGCAAGGCCGATGACCGCCATGCTCGGCTGTCCTGCCTGCTTCAGCCCTTCCATCGCAGCCGCCAATTGTCCCAATCCTCCGTCGATGAGTATCAGATCAGGTCGGGCGAGATCTTCGGTGTCTCGGTAGCGTCGAAGCACCACCTCCTGGATACTGGCGAAGTCATTGGCGCCAGTGACCGTCCGAATCTTGAACCGCCGGTAGTCCGATTTCTTCATCTGGCCCCGTTCCCAGACGACCATCGATGCAACGGATTGGTTCCCCATTGTGTTGGAAATGTCAAAACCTTCGATGCGTTCTGGAGGATTAAGGAGCCGCAAGAGGCGCTGAAGTTCTTCCACAGCCTGTCGGTCGAGCAGTTCGTCTCTGAGATGATCGGTCACCGCAGCCGCGGCATTTTCCTCCGCGAGCAAGAGCAATTGGTGCTTCGCCCCACGTTCTGGTGCCACCAGTCGGACTTTGTCGCCCCGTTTGTCCGAGAGCCATTCTTCGATCACCGTCGCGTCATCGAGATCGACGGGGAGTAACAATTCTTTTGGTGGCTGCCCGTCTTTGTTATAGAACTGCTCGATCGCCGATCGAGCGAGTTCTTCATCGCTGGCCTCAGCTGCCTCACGCCAGAAGAAGTCCTTTCGTCCAATCAAGAGACCACCACGGACAAACAGCAACTGGAGGTCGACGGCGGTTCCGTGTCGCGCAATACCGATCACGTCCTGGTCGGTCGCGGTCGTTTGTGTAATCCGTTGTTTTTCGAGAGTGCGCTCAATTTTGAAAAGCCGGTCGCGCAATCGCGCGGCTTCCTCAAATTCTTCCTGCTCCGCTGCAGCGGCCATTTGGGCGCGCAAGTCGTCTAGCAATTCGCGGTCGCGCCCTTCGAGAAACTGGCGTACCTGTGTGACGATCTTCTGATAGTCCTCTTTCGATTGATTGCCGGTGCAGGGCGCCATGCATCGCTTGATCTCAAACTCGATACAAGCCCGTTCCGCCTTACCGTCGATCTCGATCGTGCAGGTCGCGAGAGGGAAGACCTTCTTGATGACTTTCAGCGTCTCGCGTAATGCACCCGCCGGCGTATAGGGCCCGTAATAGAGCGCACCGTCCTTTTGGACGCGGCGAACGATCGAGAGGCGGGGGAAATCCTCTTTGATCGGCAAACGAAGATAGGGGTATTGCTTGTCGTCACGAAGCACGACATTGAGTTTGGGGCGATGCCGCTTGATCAGATTGCTTTCGAGGATAAGGGCTTCCAGTTCAGACCGAGTGACGATAGTTTCGAGGTCTGCAATCTGACTGACCAGCAGAGTCGTTTTCGGGGAGTGGTCGGCGCCCTTGAGAAAATACGACCGTACACGATTGGCTAGGGCTGCGGCTTTGCCGATGTAGAGGATCTCGCCCGTTGCGTCCTTGAAGAGGTACACACCGGGCTGATCAGGTAAATGACGCAGTTTCGATTGAAGGTCTGTCGGCGAGTCTAAGGACATGCCTCATTTTACGAGGCATGGTGGAACCGGGCAAGGTGGCATGGAGGCTGGCTATTTCAGGCCGCGAACAAATGAAGGGCTCAGAGTTCCGCGAGCCACTTCTGCTGCTGGCCCCTTCATGGTGAGGCTGAAGTCCGAGGCCACCTCGACATTCAACGCGCCGCCAGGCATCTTAACGATGACAGGGCTCTGGACCAGACCCAATCGCACGGCAGCGCTGGCTGCTGCGGAGGAGGAGGACCCGGAGGCTTGCGTCTCACCGGCTCCCCGTTCCCAGATGAGGATGGAGATCTCTTTCGGCCCGGTCGGGACTACGAGTTGAACATTCGTGCGCTTCGGGAAGAGCGCGTGATGCTCCAATGCGGGACCAAGCAATAGGAGATCCTCGCGCGACCACGATTCCCCAGCACCCTTGAAAACAACGCAATGGGGGTTGCCGACGCTGACACCGGTGAACGTGAGCGGCCGCCCGGCCGCTTCGATGGGCTGCTGAATCAACTCAGCGACAGGGAGTGTGCAGGGTAGTGCCGCGGGGTTGAACCTCGCCTGTCCCATGTCGACTGTCACGGTGCTGGCATCGCCATGACGATCCACGTGCAGCTCGATGGTAACGGGGCCCCCCTTCGTCTCGACGGTGAAGCGCTTCTTCTTCGTCTTTCCCGTTGCATGAAGATACCGGGCGAAGATCCTCAGGCCGTTCCCTGATTTCTCTGCTTCACTGCCGTCCGGGTTGAAGATTCGCAGCCCAAAGTCAGCTTTCCTGCTCGGGGCAAGCGCCAGAATCCCATCACTCCCGAGGCCCCAATTGCGATTACACAAGAGCTGGATGCTCTTTGGTGTCAGCTTAAACGTGAGCGCTTTTGGATCGACCACGATGTAGTCGTTGCCGAGGCCATGCCCACGGAAAAACCCGTTTTTCATTCAGAAGCTCCTTCACGTAAAACAAAGCTCAAACAGGCGATGGAAGGTATCACGAAGAGGAGGAGCGGGAAAAGGGGTAGAAGGAAGGCTCGTCAGACAATCCTCACGCCCGGCGGCCGTTCGATGAGCTCGACCTCATAGCCGTCCGGCGCGTCGATAAAGATGAAGCGGCTGCCGGATGAGGTCTTCGTGGGTCCGTCCGTGATCGCGATCCCTTTCGCCTCGAGTTGTGCGATGGTGTCGTCGAGGTTTTCGACCTGGAAGGCTACATGGACCAGGTCTTCCTGGACTTTGACGGGGCCGCTGGCAGGAAAACTGCAGAGTTCGATCAGCTCGTCGCTGTTCGGGACCCGCAAGAACGCGAGGTGAGAGCCGCGAGGTGACGTCTTGCGTTCAATGACTTCCAGCCCAAGAACACCGGTGTAGAACTGGATCGTCTGCTCCATATCGCTGACCCGCATGCGGGTGTGGAGAAGTTTCTTGACCTTCATGATGCCTATTATAAGCGATCAGCTTTCAGCCATCAGCAGTCAGCATTTGACCCATTAGCTGATAGGTGAATGGTAACAGTTGATAGCTATGTTCTGCTCTTCCGTGCTGGTCCCATTGTCTTGCGCAGTAGAATTTCCGCGCTTCCGGGGATGAGAAGGTTCGGCAGGGGTCCGATCTCCTGATAACCATGCTTCTTGTAGAAGGCTCGTCCCTGCATGTTAAAGTCCGAGACACAGGCAAACAGATTATTCGCTCTCGCAAAGACGACGGACTCAATTTGTTTCAGCAACCGTCCCCCCAGTCCCTTGCCTCTCGTCCACTCCGCCACTCCGAATAGTTCCAGATAGTCGCCCAAGAGGAATTTCTGGCGGACGACCGCAATCCCAGCTACAGTCCCGTCGAGGTCAGCCACGTAACTGTCGCGTCCCTGCGGCGTCGGTGTGAAATACACGTCCCAGTCGCCTGCCTGGTACCCTAACCGTGTCCAGGGCTCGGAATTTTGGAGCAGCGCGATGACAGCGGCGCGATCTTCCGACTTCATCGTACGGATGGTGAGGTTGGTCATGGTGCTCTTCGGGTACAGTTCATGAGATCGGTAACGGTCATGGGCGTCAGACCCCGCTGAGGTAAGAGCTGCTGGTCAAGGTGCTCCACAACCTCTCGCGTGTGGTTGCCCTTTCCATTGGCATGCATGACGATGACGCCACCCTTCCGAACCAACCGCTTGAGTCGCTCATCGATCTTTTCGGCGGAGAGGGTGGGGTCCGGATCTCCGGATTCAATATTCCAGAGTATCAACTGGAGACCGAGCGCATGGACCACCTCGACCGTCTCATCGTTGAATTCGCCGTAGGGAGGACGAAACAGAGTAGCATGATGCCCATACTTGGCCTTGAGCAACCGGACCGGTCCAAGAATCTCCTGCCTTTGTTCATCGACCGGATGCATCGGCAAGTGAGCGTGGACCTCTCCGTGAGTGCCGATTTCAAAAAATGGAATCCGGAGGAGCCCTTGAACCTGGTCGTCGTGTTTTCTAATCCACCTGCCGGACAGAAAGAAGGTGGCGGGGATTTTGTGCTCGATCAAGTACTCAATGAGTGCCTGATCATACCCGGATCCGTCGAGGACCGGGCAGAGATCGAAAGTCAGGGCCACGCCGGGGCAGGCCGGCGGGCCCGATTTGATCACCTCACCCTGCGCCGGCGGGAGGGAGATCAGCGCAAGAGCCAGAAGGATTATGCACAGCGACGATGAACGAGCCAGCAGCATGGTTTAGTATATCCGAACCGGCGAGAGACCGTTGAAGTCAAGATTCGTCATCGGGCAGAGGAGCCCGAGAGCTCGGCTTTACCCGTCGGCCCGAGCGATCGAAATATTCTGGGCGATGGCCACGCGGATGAGATGGACGACGAGCAGGAATCCATATACGACGCAGAAGAACTTGAAGGTGACCCGGTAGAAGTCCATGAGGAGAATGGGCAGACAGAGCGCAAACAGGAGACTCGCGATCAACGTCACAAACGTCAGCCGGCGGCAGAATTCGTACGACGGTTCCTTGCCGACGGGTTTGAGTGCTCGCGCATACCGCTCGGCACGTTGGAGGCGTGCTTCCTGCAGACTCGTGTCCGTCGGCCCCCAATAGCGCAAACTGATGTAGCCCAGTAGCATCAAGAGCCAGGGAGCAGACCACAGGGGCCACCACGTATAGTCTCCGTAGGTCTCGCTGCTGATCAGCACCGCGAACGACGGTGCGAAAATCAGTCCCAACACCAGGGGAAGAATCCGTTCGTCCTTCGGTCGTTGGCCATCCGGCCCTCCATGGATCAGTTCTCGCTCGAAGAGAGGATAGCCATATTTGAGCACAACGAGTGCGATTGCGGCGCTCATGGTTTTGTCCGGAATATAACGGACCCAAGTTTGAAACCAGTTGACCACCCACCAGCTCACACTCTCCCCATGCGTCAGACCAAACTGTGCCTCTAGGTACCCGCGGATGGCCTGTTCCCATTGAAGGACACGGAGGCTCAACGTCTCAGCCACGTCCGGGTTCAGGGCAAATGTCGATCCTTCGTGCAAGGCCGCTTGTACAAAGGTTCCAGGCAAGCTCATCATAAGGGCGCCCCCAACTCCGAACATATACAGAAACCAGGCATGGGACCAGACGGAACTGCGACCGGTCTTGAGGTACTTTTGAAACCCGACTTGCCGAGCCATCCATCCCCAATAAAAAGCTCCGATCATGCTGACGAGTGACCAAGGGAAAATCACAACGTCGGCGCCGGCTTCCGGATACAGCAGCCAGTTTACAAGTGAATTTGATAGCAGCGCCGTGATGGCCCCCCACCAGGGGCCCAAGAGAAATGCCACCAGTGCCGTTCCCGTCATGTCCAGGAAGAGAATACTCTCCAGATGGCGACTCAGCGTGAGCCCGACATAGTTCAGCAAGAGTCCGGCTGCGATGATCACGCTGGTTTCATACAGCAGCAGATAGGATGATCCCCGAAGCGGTTTTGAGGAAAAAAAATCGATGCTCGAAGAGGATTCGGTTGGGGCACGTTCAGACGGTGCCGCGGACTTCCGTTCTTTGATCGGGTTCATCCGCCTCTTAATGTCGATCAGCTTTTCCAGCACCGTGAGCAGCGCCGCAATGAACCCTGCGAGGGTCCCGCCGAGCATTAGCATATCCTTGCTGAATTCATCCATGTTGAATGGCTCCCTTCGTACCGCCTGCCATTTTAGCCAGGAAGGGACCTCCCTGCCAGAAAAAGCCGGAAGCCGACAGGCGGGAAAAACCTAAAAATGGCAGCAGGGGTTATGGCAAAGCGTGATCTCGCTGATGAGCCTTCTCAGCCATGACAGAAACCGCGACGGCCCGTTGTTGGAGATGATGGGCGACTCCGGCGCCGATAAGCAAAAGGGCTGACGAGTAATAGACCCATAAGAGCAAGAGAACCACTTCGAAGAGCGATCCGTAGAGATGGGTGTAGATCGTGGCATAGGTGCCATAGGTCACGAAGAGCAATTTGGCGGACACCCAGAGCAGGCTGAATGTGAGGGCGCCAATCATGGCTTCTCGCCACTGCGGTGGACGCCGGGGAACGAACCGATACAACACAGTGACCGCCAAAAAGGCGAGGGCAAAGGGCAGGGTATAGGTGAGGGAAAATTCATGTGCGGCCAGGGCGATCAGGTCCAGACCCCAGAGGCGAGGAGCATAGGTAGTCAATAAATTTACGGTTTGGGTGGCCACGTAGGATACGATCAGCAACAGACCTGTGGCACCCAGCAAGGCCACGGAGATCATAGTGGAGATAAGAGGGTGCCGGCGCCGCGTGCTTTCGAACACCACATTCAAAGCATAGTCGAGTTCATAGAATACCAAGGCACCGAACCAGGCACAGGCCAAGAAGACGACCCAACGGACAGTTTCTAAGGAACCGACTCGATGCAGCTCTTCTGCGACATGCTCTCCCAGGGACGGGAGAAATCCCTTGAGAAAGCTCAGCAAAACTTGTTCACCGATGACTTCTTGGCTTACCACAAAACTCAGGCCGTACAGCAACAGAAAGACGAGTGGAAAGAGTGAGAGCAAGGAAAAGAAGGCCAGTGAGGCTGCCAGACTCGCGCAGCCGTTGTGGAAAAACGATTTCGCGATGTCAATGAGGAACCGCAAGGGTCGCACAAGCACAGCCTAGCACGAGTCGAGGGTTCGTGCACGGAGTCGGCGAGAGCGGTGACAGTTTACTTCAGGGAAAGCACCGATTGGATGGCGAGGCTAACCAGGGGATTGGGATAGATTCCAAACACGATCACGCCAGCAACGGTACAGGCCAGCACGATCGAAAGGGCGGGCGACGTGACGAGGTGCGGTGATTCGATGGTCGAAACTTCCGGTTCGCGCATATACATGACCATGACCACGCGCATGTAGTAGTAGGCCGACACGGCGGCAAAGACCAAGGCGACGACTGCGAGCCATGTCATGTCGGCTCCGACTGCGGCCATGAAGACGTAGAACTTGCCGATGAATCCGGCTGTCGGGGGAATACCAGCCAACGAGACCATGAACACCAGCATCAGAAAGGCTGCCAGCGGTTGCCGCTTAGCAAGTCCTGTGAAATCGTCGATCTCTTCCCCTTCGAGCCCGCCCTTGCGGAGCATACTAACGACGGTGAAGGCACCCAGGGTCATGAACGCGTAGAGAACGAGATACAACATGACACTGGCAAGGCCGGTCGTGCTTCCTGATCCGCCGACCCCTCGTCCGGTCGCGACGACTCCAACCAAGGCATAGCCCGCGTGCGCAATGCTGGAATAGGCCAGCATACGCTTGATGTTGGTTTGGATGATCGCGACGACGTTACCGAGCACGAGAGTGACCACGCACAACAGCATGAACAGCATCGACCAGTTGGCCTTCAACCCCCCCAGCCCCTCCACAAAGACGCGCAGGAAGGCGGCGAAGCTGGCGGCTTTGGAGGCAACGGCCATGAAGGCAGTGACGCAGGTGGGCGCGCCCTGGTAGACATCCGGTGTCCACATATGAAAGGGAACCACCGCAAGCTTGAACCCGAATCCCACCGCCAGCAGGATCGTGGCCATCACTAAAATCGGATCGCCCAGCCCTCTCGTGCCCACGGCGGCGGCGATGTCGGCCAGCTTCGTGCTGCCGGCGACTCCGAAGAGCAGAGAAATCCCATATAAGAGAATGCCCGACGAGAAGGCGCCCAGGACAAAATACTTCGCCGAGGCCTCGAGTGATCGAGGTTCGGACCGTTTAAGTCCTGCCATCACGTAGAGAGACAGCGACATGAGCTCTGTGCCGAGATAGATCGTCAGCAAATC
>UEXT01000098.1_pt1 | contig 28176 bp, 14 predicted proteins | sample 4301081 | NCBI WGS metagenome assembly UEXT01 (sample SAMEA4773177, study PRJEB27434) | metagenome | biome: 2259; feature: agricultural soil; material: soil | place: USA | collected 2014-09 | depth 0.25 m
CCCAAATCTTTAGCACGACCTTTGCTCAATGGGCCGCGCGCGAGGCACTCAGGCGTGCACAGCCATACACGCTCCTGGTCAGGTTCGCGCCACGGCAACGGCAAAAAGCGATGAACGAGTTGCTCTCTGCGAAACGCAATCAGCTGGAAATGGACGCGATGGGCTCGCTGATCGATGGAGATATGGGAGCCTACTATAGTTGGCTCAATCAACAGCGGTTGCCGGGCGCAGAGAAGTCGTGCTTTCTTGCTTGGTTTGAAGATCATCAGTCTGCGCTTGCGATTGGCCCTTCGATACCAAGGCAAACAGAATCGGACTCGCAGGCGGACATGGAAAAACTTCTTGAGTGGTTGCTCTGATCTGAGTCTCACTTCTATTCGCCGGTTTGTTCTTTGGAAACACAAAACGGGTTTTCTTAAATTCCCTCATTTTTTGCTTGACAAGAGTAGTACAAGAAGACTAATCGTGTACGTGCACGAAGCCGTGTACGTACACTACGCCGGAGGGGGCTATGCCACGAAATACCCTATTAGCACCAAGAAGTGCTGTTTTGGTCGCCTTGTTAGCGATCTTGTTGACCGCCGCGTCCGCAATCGCTCAGGTCGATGCTGGCGCGGTCAGAGGCACCGTGACCGATCCCACCGGGGCCGTCGTCGCAAAATCCAAGGTCACTTTGACGAACGACGCCACTGGTCTTAGTACGTCCAGCGTTACCACGGCTGATGGGACGTACACATTCGGTCCAATCAAAATTGGCCCGTACACGATCAGCGTCGAGGCACCGGGGTTTCGCACAGCGACAACGCACGTCACAGTGAATGTTCAGGAACAGGCTCGCGCTGACTTCCGGCTGGAAACGGGCGCGATCACTGAAACGGTGGAGGTGACTGGAGCTGCACCGCAGCTGCAGACGCAAGACGCGTCCGTGGGTATTGTGGCGACAGGCCAGCAAGTGAATGACCTCCCGTTAAACGGCCGCAATTACACATTTCTTGCGCAGTTGGGAGCTGGCGTAACCAAGCTGAACCCAACTCGTGGGTTGGATGCAACCGGAAGCTTCGTGGCCAATGGCCTGACGACGGTCCACAACAACTACATGTTGGATGGGATCGATAACAACAACGACACAGTTGATTTTCTGAATGGCGCAGCCTATGCCAACCTGCCTCCGCCGGATGCGATCCAGGAGTTCAAGGTTCAAACCAGCAATTTCAGCGCTGAATTTGGACGAGCTGGCGGGGCCGTCGTCAACGCGGCGGTAAAATCGGGCACAAATCAATTCCACGGCAGCGCGTGGGAGTTCTTGCGCAATGACCTCTTCGACGCGACCTCCTTGGATCAATGGTTCACTCCCGCGGACCAGAAGAAAAAGGGGGAACTTCGTCGGAATCAGTTCGGAGTGGCGGCAGGTGGGCCGATTATCAAGAACAAGTTGTTCGTCTTCGGCGACTACGAGGGAACGCGTATTCGTCAAAGCGTCGAGAAGAATCCCAGTGTTCCAACCAATGCTGAAGCCGCGAGCGGGTTTTTGGATTATCGCGACCGGTTTGCCTCCACCACGACAAATTTCACGGATTTGCTCGGAAGATCATTCAATGGCGCCACAATTTTCGATCCAGCCACTACACGCTCGGTAACCGCCGCTTCGGCAGATCCGGTCACTGGCCTTGTGGCCAGCGCATCGGGCTTTGTGCGGGATCCTTTTTACACGGGCGGAAGCATCGCCGGAATAACTGATTTCACCACCGCCGGGCAGATGAACCTCATGAACCAGCTGCCCTCCACCCGCATTGACACCAATGCACTGAAGTTATTGCAGCTTTATCCCGCCGCCGATGGTCCCGGTTTTACGAACAACTATTTCGTCAACCGTAGCCAGCCCGACGACAACAATCACTTCGATGTCCGCGGAGATGTAAACTTCAGCCAAAGCGATCAAGCATTCGGACGCGTAAGCTACAGCCGCAGGCACGCAAATTTTCCTGGCGACTTCACCGGAGACGCCGATAACACCGGCTTCGGTCAAGGTGACTTTACTGACAGGTCACTCAATCTCGCTGTAAGCGAAACACACACGTTCTCGAGCACACTGATTAACGAAGCGCGATTCGGCTATAGTCGTCTTCGCACATCATCACAGCCTGCAAGTGCTCTCGTCAGCGGCGTTCCCGACAAGTACGGCATTCAGGGCATTCCTCAAACCGCCGAAAACGGTGGCTTGCCCACAATTGACGTCCGAGGCTTGACTTCGCTTGGCGCAGGGGCTTTCGCCAGCCCCAACCGGCGTAGCAGCGACACGATTCAATTCACCGAGAATTTGACCAAGATCCACGGGGGCCACAGCTTTAAAGGGGGTTTTGAATATCAAAGATTACACTTCCCCTGGGTTGACCCGGCTTGGTCCCGCGGTGAGTTCCAGTTTGGAGGTTACACGGGGATGACACCGGGGGTTGGTGGTTCTACAACCGACGGTTCGGGCATGGCCGATATTCTGCTCACACCAACCGCAGCAACTGTTCCAAATGGCATCAACAACGTGGGGGGAGCCGCTTTTGTCGCTGCCTCTAACATCACTCAACCTGATGATTTGCGCCATTATTATGGTGCATACTTCCAGGACGACTGGAAAGCGACCTCGAAGCTGACCTTGAACATGGGGCTGCGTTGGGAGATTTTCGGCGGCCTGGGTGAGGGCAGCGGCAAGCAGGCCGGCCTGTTGATGCCCAATCCCAGCGGAGCTGGCGCTCAGTATGCGATCCTCTCCCAACAGAAAAACGCGCCGTTATCCCCGGCGTTCGCGCCTTTGCTGACGACCGACGGGATTGGATTGAAGTACCTCGACGACTCAAGTATTTTCACCACCCCACTCACCAATTTCGCGCCAAGAGTTGGATTGGCCTACCAGATCACGTCCAAACTCGTCGCTCGCGGCGGGTACGGAATCTTCTACGGTGGATTTGAAAACCTCGGCGGCGCGCCAGATCCGGGATACGACTATCCATTCACGGCGAACCTTGCCTTCTCCGCGCCCAATGGCAACATTCTTCCGCTGCTCTATCCCAACGGACAACAGGCGACGCTCGAAAACGGGCTTACCGCTGCGAACCCAGACCCATCAAGCCCGAACTTCAGCCCCAACGGCCTGGGACTGATTGGATTCCAACGACCGTGGAAAACAGCTTATACACAGGAGTGGAACGGATCGGTTCAATACCAATTATCTGACAGTCAGACGATTACCGTTGCTTACATCGGAAATAACACTCACCACCTGCTCAACGGAGAGAAGCGAAACATTCCAAACTTACTTCTTCCGCCCGGAACCACCAAAACACCTTACCTTCCATTCCCCGACTTTGGTGAGAACAGTGACTACCTGGCAGCCAACGGTGCGGCGTACTACAACGCCTTCCAAGTTACGTTCGAGCGCAGGTTCAAACAAGGGGTGAGTCTGCTCGCCGACTATACCCGGTCCGTCTGCAAGGGCGACTACAAAAATATTCTCGGCCTCTCCGAGAACCAGTTTAATCGCGCACCAACCCTGGCTGGCTTTAGCAATCTCATGGATTACACCTACTGCGGCAACGATGTTCCCAACATCTTCCACGCCAGCGGTATCTGGCATCTACCCATTGGCCAAGGCCAGCTCGTGGGCAAGAACATGTCAAGGCTAGCTGACGCATTCATCGGCGGCTGGAGCGCCCAGTGGATCGTTACCTCCCAAGACGGGTTCCCGCTCACAATCAAGTGTCCTAACCCTACACTGAGCGGAGATTTCCAATGCTATGCTCCAATTGCGAAAGGAGCTAACCCGTACGCAGATAAAGGACCGCATGGCATTGGGCCGTTCTTGAACACCTCGGCGTTTGTTCAACCTCCATCCGTGACCACCATTGGGCAAACTGATTTCAGCCCACTGGGAGCGCCGTGGAATCAGGTGCACGGGCCTGCCTACACCGATCTTGATTTCTCGATCTTCAAGAGGTTCCGGACTTCTGAAAACACGAACCTGGAATTCCGTGCCGAGTTCTTCAACTTCTTGAATCATCCAAACTTTGGTACAAATATCGGAAACTCGAATTTTTTGAACGATACTCCGACTAACCCGTTTGGAGCGATAAACAATACCATTGGCAACGGACGGCAGACTGAGTTTGCACTGAAGTTCTACTGGTAAGCCAAACGCGCGGGAAGGCGCGTCCTTTTCCCGCGCATCGCTACAATTAGACAGTTCCCGTGCCGCGACTGCTACTATATAGGGCCACTGGGCCCTTACGGGTGCTGCAAGAACTGACGCTCCAAGTCAGTCATTTCCCAGGAGTTGGTTTTCGCCATCCGAGAACCAGGCTGCGCTTCGCCTTGCACAGGTGTGCGTGATCGCAGGATGATCAGCACGGGAACCATGAACCTTAGACTCTTGCGATGCATCCGCGCTAAGAATGTCGGGCCATTCCTGAAGACGGTGCTTGGAAGCTCCCAGCGGGATGCCGTTCTTACACTTCTGCTCGCGCGGACCGTCGTGTGCGTCCTTCTATCGCACTTCAGTTACGCGGCGGACCCAATCACTTTTCTAGACAAGCAAAGGGTATGGGTTTACAAGCCGGCGAATCGACCTACGCTTTCGGCGTGAATGAACGTAGCGAATTACAGCATCTGTACTGGGGAAAAAGTATAGGTGCGGAAGATTTTAATAGTGCCCATTCGTTGCCCGAGTGGGCGTCCTTTGATCTGAGCACTACAACGACGCCACAGGAGTACCCCGGGTGGGGAGCAGGTCTCTACACGGAGCCAGCGCTAAAGGCTACTTTTGCGAACGGGAATCGCGAGGTCGTGCTGCATTATGTTGATTACCAGCTCAAGGATGACAGCCTCGAGATCACCTTGAAAGATGAAGGATCGCCGCTCGTGGTGCGCCTGCACTATCGAGTGTACGCACACACGGGCATCATCGAGCGCTCAGCTCGCATTGAGAACCGCACATCGGAGGCGGTCACGCTGGAGAGCGCGCAATCGGCGACGTGGACTCTGCCGCCGGACAGAGATTATCGGTTGCACTATCTCACGGGTCGATGGGCGGGAGAATGGCAGCTCCAGAGCGAAAAATTGCAAATTGGCAAACGTGTAATTGAGAGCAGCCGTGGCAGCACAGGAGTTGAAGCAAATCCCTGGTTTGCAATCGATCGCATCGGCGAGACCGATGAGAGTGAAGGACCAGTGTGGTTCGGGGAGCTTGGCTGGAGCGGGAGTTGGCGTTTTACGATCGAGCGCACTTCTTCAGATCAGTGCAGAGTCGTTGGCGGATTGAATCCCTTCGACTTCAGCTATCGGCTCGCTCCCGGCGAGTCCCTTGAAACGCCGCCATTCTTTGCCGGTTTCACCGACGCCGGCCTCGGCGAGGCATCCCGAATGTTGCACCGCTTTCAATTGGAGCACGTCTTGCCGGGAGGTCCACATCCGCGACTTCGCCCCGTCCTCTACAACTCATGGGAAGCCACCGAGTTCAACGTGAATGAAGCCGGGCAAATAGCCCTTGCAGAAAAAGCGTCGCGGCTAGGGGTCGAGCGGTTTGTGGTTGATGATGGCTGGTTCGGGCAACGCAACAATGATCACTCTGGGCTTGGTGATTGGTATGTCAATCCGCAGAAGTTCCCGCACGGTCTTAAGCCGCTGATTGATCGGGTGCATAGCTTAGGCATGGATTTCGGGTTGTGGGTCGAACCGGAAATGGTCAATCCCGACAGCGATCTCTATCGGAAACATCCGGACTGGGTGATGAACTTTCCCGGGCGGCCGCGCATCGAAGGCCGCAACCAACTTGTCCTCAATCTAGCGCGAGACGATGTCAAGGAGGGTGTCTTCAACTGGTTGGACCGGCTCGTCACCGATAACGACATTGCTCTCCTGAAGTGGGACTACAACCGGAACTGGTCTGAACCTGGCTGGCCAGAGGTGCCGCTCGCCGATCAGAAGAAGATCTGGGTGCGATATGTCGAGAACTTGTACGAGATCATCGACCGGTTACGCAGCAAGCATCCTCGATTAGAAATTGAGGGATGTTCCGGCGGCGGAGCGCGCGTGGATTTGGGGATGCTGCGCCGTGTCGATCAGTTTTGGCCTTCGGATAATACGGACGCTCTGGACCGTCTGACTATTCAATACGGTTTTACCGAGGCCTACGCTCCGCACGTGATGGTGGCCTGGGTGACGGACGTGCCGAACGGGATTAATGGGCGTGTAACGCCGCTTGCGTTTCGGTTCCTGGTCGCGATGACTGGCTCACTCGGTATAGGCGGCAATTTGAATAAATGGACGGATGATGAGATCGCGGTTGCGAACAAGATGATTTCCTTCTACAAACAGATTCGGGCAACGGTGCAGGATGGGAAGCTTTATCGGCTTGCGTCCCCCACGGAATCGGGCTTCAGCGCCATGCAGTACATTTCGCAAGATAACCAGCAAGCTGTAGTCTTCGCATTCTTGCATTCGCAGCAATTTGGCCGAAGCATGCCACTTCTGCATTTGGAAGGTCTGGCGGAGGATGCAACCTATTCCGTTACCACTATGAATGACATGCTGGAAGAGCAAGCAGAAAAGCTGAGTGGCGCTTATCTCATGCACCACGGAATCCGGCTTCGACTGCGAGGCGATTATGACGCGTCAGCAATTAGGTTCGACCGTGTCCCGTGAGACTTCGATTCGTCAGACTCGGCTTGGATCACTCGATGCCGTCGTCTTAGATAATGGCTCGCTCGGTATGACCGTAGCGGCCGACCTTGGAGGCAAAATTGTTTCTTTGATAAGAAACGAGAGTGGACACGAATATCTGCTACAGGCATCGGACCCGGAGCAGGCATACCGCCCACGCTCTTACGGCGACAAGTTTGAAGACTACGGGCCGTGTGGTTTCGACGATTGTTTACCCACTGTTGCTGAATGCTTGTACCGGGAAGAGTCTTTCCCGGCGAGCCAGATGCCCGACCATGGAGATGTTTGGTGCTCGTCATCGGATGTCGAAATAGTTGGTGAGCAGGTCAGGTTGACGAGCTTAATCAGGAGTTTGCCTCTTAGGTTTAGCAAGAAAATATGCCTGCAACAAAATAAGGTCAGACTAGATTACGAAGTGACGAATCTGAGTCGATCGAGCGTGAAATTTCTGTGGTCTGCCCACCCGTTGCTCAGAGTTGGGCCCGGAGCAGAAATTATTCTGCCGCATGAAGTAAAAGAGGTAGAGGTGAGTTGGTCCAAGGATGAGCGGTTAGGGAAGTCAGGCGACCGATGCACCTGGCCAAAAGCTATTGAATGCGGTGGTCGTATGGTCGAGGTCAATCGAATTGTTTCTCCCACTGCAGGTACAGCTGAAAAGCTATTCACTGCTCCTCTCTTGGAAGGCTTCTGCGGAATGTTCCTGCCGCGCGAAAATGAAAGCATCACTTTCCGTTTCGATCCCGGGCTGGTTCCATACGTAGGCATTTGGATTTGCCAAGGTGGTTGGCCGACTAGCGGAGCCGCGAAGCAATTTACAGTTGCTCTTGAGCCGTGTAGCGGCCGCCCCGATTCGCTCGCAGATGCGATTAGACGCAATGAGTGCACGGCGATGGCCGGATATGAGACCGCGCGATGGTGGATGGAGGTCGAGGTGAATGGCGGCCCTCCACCAGCTCTGCAGATGTGAAAATGAGCAACCTAGTCGGTAGATTTCTGACTTCAACTGGATCGGTGCCTGCGACCGGGATATTGATGCTGCTCTTGGTTGTCCAGTCACAGCCATCTGCGGCGGTTCCACAGGAAGGCACGCAGAATCCAGATCGCCCGCATACAGAAGACCCTACAAATCACCGATTCCTCTCGGCCCTTACAGCCTACAAAGCGCAACGGTACGCAGCAGCACAGCGCGAACTCGAACCCCTGGTGAAATCCGCTGCCGATAGTTTTGAAGTTAACGAACTATTGGGTCTTGTCTACGTCGCTCAAGGCAAGCAGCAACGCGCAAATCCCTTTCTCATGAAGGCCGTTCGATTGAGGCCAAGTGTAGCAGAAGCTCGTACGGCACTTGCCACAAATCTTCTCGCGCTCCATCGCGCGAATGAAGCCGAAATCCAGTTCAAGAAAGTCGTCGAGATCGAACCTCAGAGCTACGATGCAAATCACAATCTGGGGGAGTTCTATGTCCAGACGGGCAAGATCGCCAGCGCTGTCCCGTTCCTGGAGCGCGCCCAGGAGATTGATCCAACGGCTTATAACAACGGCTACGATCTTGCCTTAGCGCTTGAGCAAATTGCCAGGCTTGATGGTGCGCGCGAGCAGCTCCAAAGTCTGGTAACTTTGCGTGATTCAGCGGAACTCCACAGTCTCCTCGGTGAAGTAGAAGAAAAATCACACAACTATGTCTCATCCGTTAAGGAATACGAGCAGGCAGCCCGCATGGAACCCAACGCACAAAACATGCTCAACTGGGGAGCGGAGCTCCTGCTTCATCAGACATTCGCGCCGGCCATTGAGGTGTTCAAAGCTGGCACACAACGTTTCCCGCAATCTGCCCAGCTGAACGATGGACTGGGTATCGCGTTTTATGGCGCTGGACAGATGGACGACGCGGTTGGCGCCTTCTTGCGAGCGTCCGACTTAAGCCCCGCTGATCCATTGCCCCTTAAGTTCCTGGGAAAAGCGTGTGACGGTGCCTCGGCTGAACTAGCTCCCCTGGTCCGTTCTCGTCTTCAGAACTTCATCACTCAAGATGACCGCAGTGCTGAACTCAACTATTACCTCGCAATGTGTTCGTGGAAAGGAAATCAGACCGAGTCGAAGGCGGATGTCACCAAGGAAATTGAATCTCGTCTGAAACGCGCCTTGGCGCTAGATCCCAATTATTCCGATGCTTATTTCCAACTCGGGAACCTCTATGCGGAACAGCACAAATATGAGGAGGCCATTGAACAGTACCAGCGTGCTCTGAAAACGAACGCGAGCGCAGCAAATATCCATTACCGGTTGGGGCAAGCTTTATCACGGGCAGGCAGCAGCGCCCGGGCACAGGAAGAATTCGCCATTTTCGAGCATCTGCGTAAGAGCGAGTCTGAAGCGACCAAAAAAGAGCAAAACCAGATTCAGCAATTCGTGTACACCATGCGGAAGTCAGATGTGAACCAACAATAGAACGATGCTTAGCCATTACTCCGTTCGACTCCGCGTGACAGTGCTGCATATGGTGCTGTTGGCTGGTTCGGGACCTTCGCTTCGTGCGCACGCGCAGCAACCTCCGCTGACTGCCGAAACTGTCAAACTCGATCCCACAAGAAACCTCGGCACGTGGGAGGGATGGGGTAGTTCTCTGGCTTGGTGGGCGCGTGCTATCGGCGGCACCGCCAATGCCGATTACTATGCCGACCTCATTTACACCACGAAAACCACCAACAGTTACCCAGGTCTGGGACTCAATATCGTTCGTTACAACGTTGGCGGAGGCGGCATCGATGAGTCACAAGAAAACAAAGGGCCGAAACTGCAGTGGCAAATGGATATTCACGGCTATTGGGCTGACCCGAACAGCAGTGACCCTACAACTTGGAAATGGTCGGCGGACGAGAATCAGCGCTCGATGATGCAGACGGCGCGGCGGCGTGGCGCAAATGTGTTCGAGATGTTTTCTGACTCACCGATGTGGTGGATGAATTCAAATCGCAGTACTGCGGGAAGCAACACGGGCGGCGACTGCCTCATGCCAGAGAACTACGATCGGTTTACGTTTTATCTTGCGTCAGTCGCCCGCTATTCAGCGGACCATTGGGGAATCAGATTCGATTCCGTTGAGCCCTTCAATGAACCATCTGCGGACTGGTGGAAGTATCCAAATCGCCAGGAAGGGTGCCATTTCGACATCGCGACGCAGCAAAAGATAGTGGAAAGCCTCCGGCGAGCCCTGGATCGAGAACACCTTAATGATGTGGCTGTGGCTGCGGCGGACGAGAACAACATGGACGCAGGCCTCAAAACATGGACTGCATACGATTCTGTTAACCATAGTCTGATCGGCCTCGTAAATGTACACGGCTACTCAAACGGAACCGAACCATATCACGGCCCGAACCGGCTTGAACTGCGACACGCAGTCGGAAGCAAGCGTCTATGGCAATCCGAGTACGGAGATGGGGACGCATCGGGATACACCATGGCGCAGGCGATCATTCGTGACGTGAAAGAACTCCGACCGAGCGCTTGGGTTTATTGGCAGCTCGTCGAACCGGACGTGCCCGAATACGGGTGGGGCTTGATCAATGCCGAGTACATCGATACGCATGATCAACTGAGCCCAGAGAAGAAGACCCCGCTGGTTCGGGTCAATCGAAAGTTCTACGTTTATGGGCAGTTCACGCGTTATCTTCGGCCGGGATATCAGCTTATCGCTATTGACGATCCCAACTCCATTGCCGCATACGATCGTGGTTCCAGCAAGCTCGTCATCGTTAAGGTCACCGGCGATGCTCCCGAGACGGCCCAACTGGATCTGTCAAGCTTTTCGGTTGTCTGCGATACCGTTCAACTGATCGCAACCACCACGGCTTCGGGCGCCGGCGCGCCTGACTGGAAGCAGCACATCGAACCCGTCAAGATCGAGAATCGTGGGGATCAGAAACTGGTCAGGGCGCATCTTTACCCAAAATCCATATACACGTTTGCGATAGAGGCTATTTTGCGCTGAAGTGGATGCGAGTATACTTGGGTCCGTAAACGTACCCGCAAACCGAGGTACGGAACTGAATTTTAATGGCTAGAAAGCTAAAAGGCTCTCCAGAATCGCCAGCACAAGAGCGTGACACCCTCGCAATCGAGCGTAGTTCGAGGGACGGCAGACCGGCTGGCATCAAGGACATTGCTCGGGCCTTGGGAATCTCCATAGGTACAGTGGATCGCGCCATTCACGGCCGTGGCGGAATAAACGCAATCACAAAAGAACGGGTGTTAAAGATGGCCCAGACGCTCGGGTACAGGCCGAATTTGGCTGCCCGTTATTTGAAAGCGCCTCGCCAGATACGCGTGTCGGTGAATCTACCCGCCAGAATTGGATCCTTCTTTGACGCTGTTCGCGCCGGTATTCGTGATGCCTCTAGCCCTTTTCAGGCGGCAGTTGACATACATTTCCGCACCCATCCCGCACTAGGTGAGGGCGACGAGGAGTTGTTTCGGGAAGCGCTTGAAGATAACAGCAAGGGCATCATTATTGCACCGGGTCACCCTGCGCAGTTGAAGATATGGATTCGGCGCGCCGCGCAGAGGCGGATTCCCGTCGTGTGCGTCTCGACCGATGCACCAGGCACAGAGCGGTTGACCGCAGTATCAGCCGATCCCTTTGTGAGCGGTGCGATGGTGGCTGAATTCCTACACCTGACGGTACGCGACCCCGGAACTGTCGGCGTTTTCACCGGCGACCTCTCCACCATTGACCATTCGGAAAAGGTGCGCGGTTTCAAACAAAGCTTGAGTTCGCTCAAGGGCTCACTTGTCGTATCGGAAGTGATTGAGACTCACGATGATGAGACAGCTGCATATGAGCAGACTCGAAAGCTGCTGGCACGTAACCGTTCACTGAAAGCGATATATGTGAGCACCGCAAACTCCGTAACTACGATTCAGGCTCTTGAGGATCTAGATCCGGAACGTCGCATTGCCGTAGTCACCACTGACTTGTTCCCTCAACTCGTGCCTTTCCTCAAATCCGGCAGGATTCTAGCTACTATCTATCAGCGCCCTGAAGCGCAGGGACGAATGGCCTTTGAAGCCTTGTACAACTTCATTGCAGAAGGAAAGTGCCCCCCGCAACGAATAAAATTGAATCCGCACATTGTGATGAGATCCAATCTTGAGCTGTTCTTGGACCGCATATCGGTTTCCCTGCAACCGAGCAATCCCAAACGCGTGTCATAACCCCTCTGTCCCTCGGAAAGTGCATTTTTTTATTTGACACGTGCGGGGAACGGGGACTAAGCTGTCCGTACGTTAACGTACACGGTGAGCCTCTATCGTGAATACGCGTCGTAGCTTTTTGAAGTTTGCTTCGTCGTTAGCTGTGGGGGCGACGGTGGCTGAAGTGGGCGTGCATGCGTCTGCCAAGGCTCCTTCTCACACCGACGGGTTGCAGACTACGCGTATGTCGTTGAACGGTCTTTGGCAGTTCCGCCTGGATTCCGGAAAGGTTGGACAGGCCAACGGCTGGTACAAGCCCACTCAGACCTCGGATGACTGGGAAGGTGTGATCGTTCCGCATACGTGGCAGATTGCGCAGGATTCGGCGGACTACTTTGGCACTGCCTGGTATCGGCGCACGATCGAGGCTCCGCCGAGCTGGAGTGACCGAGCGGTGAGAATCGAGTTCGAGGCAGTTTTCCACTCAGCATCGATCTGGCTAAACGGCAGCGAAGTTGGTCACCATCCGCGCAAGGGATACACCGCATTCGATTTCGACATAACACGTTTTCTGCAAACCGGCAGCGACAACTTGTTGGTGGTGATGGTGAATTCCGATTTCGACTCCCGAATGTTGCCTCGCGGCCATTCCAGCGACTGGACGCACGATGGCGGCATTTACCGGCCGGTCACTCTACTCATAACTCCGCAAGTGTATATCGAGCGCGTGGATGTGGATGCTGCGCCTGACCTGGCAAATGGGTTTGCGAAGATTGACGTTTCGGTGGTGATCCGCAACAGCGCGGACCGGGAATTCAAGGGTAAGCTGTCGGTCCACGCGGTTGAAGAAGAAACTGGGTTAACCGTGTTGGAAGACAGCGACGTCACTACGGTTAACATCCCGCCAAGCGCTACCATTACGCGTGCTCTGCCGACCTTCAAGATTGAGAAACCCAAGCTGTGGCACTTTGACGCACCGAATTTGTACACTCTAACAGTGGGCTTGAACGGTCCAGCCATCGCGCATGAATTCGCAACAACGTTCGGCATACGAAGCATCGAAGTAAGAGATGGATCCTTCTGGTTGAATGGCGAACGCGTGCGCCTTATGGGTGTTGAGCGCATGGCCGGAAGCAATCCGATTTACGGCATGGCGGAGCCGGATTCATGGATCGAGCACGACCATGATGATCTTAAGAACCTGAACTGTCTATTTACGCGAGTTCACTGGCCGCAAGATAAGCGTGTTCTGGATTACTGCGATCGGCATGGCATTTTCACTCAAACCGAAGTGCCAACCTGGGGCCCTGACACCTTCAAGGATATGAAAGATGAGCCGGATCCAGAAATCATGCAGAACGGGTTGGAGCAGTTACAAGAAATGATCGCTCGCGACGGAAATCATCCCTGCATCTTTTCCTGGGGACTTTGCAACGAGATCAATGGCCAGAATCCACCAGCCTACAAGTTTGCCAGGCGGATGTACGAGGAAGCGAAACGGCTCGATCCACGTAGATTGCGGTCATATGCGTCCAACTCGTTGCAACGCAATCCCGAAAATGACGTTGCGAGGGTGATGGACTTCATCGAATGGAATGAATATTACGAGAGCTGGTACCCCGGCACACCTGATGATTTGCGGCACAACCTCGAAGAAATTCATCGGGCGTTTCCCGATAAGCCGATCGTCGTTTCCGAATATGGATGGTGCGCATGCACGCCGGACCGCCCTGAGGGAGACAGCCGCCGCATCCAGGTTCTACAAGACCATACGCGAGTCTGCCGTGAGACTCAGTACGTAGGCGGGCTGATCTTCTTTTGCTACAACGACTACCGCACACATATCGGCGATAAAGGAACCGGGGTGATGAAGCAGCGCATTCACGGTGTTGTCGATCTATTCGGCAACCGCAAGCCGTCGTATTCGGTCCTTCGCGACGAATCGAGTCCCATTGAATGGCTCCATGTCAGCGGTAATCCGAGTGCTTTCACCCTTACGCTTAAAACGCGCAATTCTGTTCCCGCGTACACGCTGAATGCGTACAAGTTGCGTGCAATTTTGTATGGATTCGCGAACATCCCTTTGGAGTGTCGCGAAGCTTCGCTTCCTCCCCTGACGCCCGCTCAACAGATATCCACTCCCCTTAAGTTTCAAGAAAAGGAAGGAGCCACGCGAGTGGAGTTTGACGTAGTACGACCCACGGGTTTCTCGGCGATCACAGCGATATGGACGTCGTGAAAGCTGCACAGGAGATGTGATGGTGATGAAATTGGAAAACAAAACGGTAAGGGCCTGGGAAGATCAAATCACCATCCCTGCTTATCCCGAGCAACCGCCTGATAAGAATCCAATGTTTTTTGAGAAGCGGGTTTATCAGGGCAGCAGTGGAAAGGTGTATCCGAACCCGATCACCGATCGCGTCTCCAACGAAAAGTCCGAAAAAGCATACCAAGCAGTATTTCTTGAAAACGAATACCTCCACTTGATGATTCTTCCGGAAATTGGGGGACGTATCCATATCGGCCAAGACAAGACGAATGGGTACGACTTTTTTTACCGCCAGAACGTAATCAAGCCGGCTCTTGTTGGATTGCTGGGACCCTGGATTTCAGGCGGCGTTGAATTCAATTGGCCCCAACACCACCGGCCATCAACCTACATGCCGGTGCAACACACAATCGAGCACGATGACGATGGAAGCACGACCATCTGGTTAAGCGAGCACGATCCCATGGTTCGCATGAAGGGCATGGTTGGGATCTGCTTGCATCCGGGTAAGTCCTACATCGAAGCGAAGGTCCGGCTGTACAACAGGACGCCCTTTGCTCAGACATTTCTATGGTGGGCCAACGTCGGCATTCGCGTACACGATCAGTACCAAGCCTTCTTCCCGCCCGACGTGACATACGTAGCTGACCACGCCAAGCGCGCGATCTCATCTTTTCCGATTGCTCGCAATTTCTATTACGGTGTCGATTACAGAAAGGGTGTCGACATCTCCTGGTACAGGAACATTCCCGTTCCCACCTCTTACATGGTCACGGAATCGGAGTACGACTTCTTTGGCGGATATGACCATCAGAAGAACGCCGGTGTGGTGCATTTTGCCAATCGCCACATTGCTCCCGGAAAAAAGCTCTGGACGTGGGGCAACGCTGAATTCGGATATGCCTGGGACCGCAACCTCACAGATGCTGACGGGCCTTACATTGAGCTGATGGCGGGTGTTTTTACGGATAATCAGCCAGATTTCTCATGGCTTCAGCCATACGAGACCCGTACCTGGAGCCAGTTCTGGTATCCGATTCAGCAAATCGGCCCTGCCAAGAACGCCAACCGTTTCGCCGCGGTCAACATGGAACCAATTGACGGCAAGCTGCGGGTAGGTATTTGCGTCACGGAACCTTTCGAAAGAGCGAAGTTGCTGGTCACAGCGGGCGGCAAAACCATCCTCAAAGACATTAGCGATTTGACGCCCGGCCGACCATACCTTCGGGAAGTCCCTAGCGCCAGTGACTGTTCGGCCCGCTTACTTACAAACGAAGGACACGAGATCATCCAGTACACTCCCCCAAAAGCAAAGAACTTAACCACTTCTCTGCCTGAACCGGCCACGGAACCTCCACCGCCAAAGGAGATTGTTTCCAACGATGAGCTGTACGTCACAGGTCTCCATTTAGAGCAGTACAGACATGCCACGCGTTATCCGGAACCGTACTGGGAAGAAGCTCTAGAACGCGACCCGTTGGATAGCCGGTGCAACACGGCCTTGGGGCTACTGAAGTTGAAACGCGGGCAATTCTCGGAAGCCGAAGCGCACTTTCGGCGTGCCATTGAGCGGCTAACGAGGCGAAATCCGAATCCGGCTGAGGGCGAAGCATATTACTACCTCGGGGTTGCCCTGCAGTACCAAGACCGATTGGAAAAAGCATATGCGTCGTTCTACAAGGCGACTTGGAATTATGCATGGCAGTTTGCCGCGTACTATCACCTGGCTGAAATAGATTGCCATCGCCTGGAATTTGATCGCGCACTTCAGCATTTGGAACTCTCGCTGAAAGTGAACTCCGATAACCTGAACGCCCGCAATCTTCGGACTACCATCCTCCGGAGGCTCGGAGCGTCCGCAGGGTCAGCCGCTTACGCGAGAGAGTCCCACCGTATCGATCCGCTTGATTTTTGGTCCCGATATGAATTGGAGATTTCGGGTGAACCGCCACTCCGCAGCGAAGTTCCGGAATCAGTTGCTAGTGACAGAGTTCAGACGCAAATTAAATTGGACCTCGCCTTTGACTATGCGGCAGCGGGTTTCTGGGGTGAGGCTAGAGAATTGCTCAAACGATACGTGAGCAAATCGCGGCGAGCGCATCCGATTGCGTTGTACTTGTTGGGCTACTGCAAACGCAGATTAGGCGACGATTCTGAAGCCGCTGCGACCTGGGACGATGCGGCAAAGGCCTCACCAGACTATTGTTTCCCAGCTCGAATCGAAGAGATGATCGTGCTTCAGGCTGCTCTCGCAGCAAATCCATCTGATGCCCGAGCACACTACTATCTCGGCAATCTGTTCTACGACAAGAAGCGTTACGAAGAGGCAATTCACGAATGGGAGTCGAGCGTTCAAATCGATCCTTCCTTCGCTATTCCTTGGCGAAATCTTGGCATTGCATACTTCAATGTTCGAAAGGACGCTAATGCGGCACTGGGCGCATATGAAAATGCGTTGAAAGCAAATCGCGACGATGCGCGTCTGCTGTATGAAGCAGATCAGGTACGCAAGCGTACGGGCGCCCACGCATCTCAACGCCTGGCAACATTCGAAAGTCAACTGCATCTGGTCGCGCAACGAGACGATCTGACCGTGGAGTTTATAACTCTTCTGAACCAGACCGGCCGCGCGGAACAAGCCTTGGAGCTGCTGCTGTCGCGGCGCTTCAATCCCTGGGAGGGCGGAGAAGGCCTAGTCTCGGGCCAGTACGTCTGCGCTCACATTCTGCTTGGCCGCTCGCTCTTAGAGAGTGGCAATCCACAAAAAGCTCTCACGCACTTTTCTGCGGCGCGAGAGTATCCGCAAAACCTCGGGGAGGGCAAACACTTACTCACTCGTGAAACCCATCTGGACTACTTCACTGGCTTCGCTCTCTCGCAGATGGGACGTTCGGACGAGGCGCGCACGTACTGGATACGGGCGGCCGCCGACGACAGCTCGATTACTTGGCTCAGCTACTATCGCGCAATGAGTCTTGACGCACTTGGCGGGAAAGAGGAAGCGGCAAGCCTGCTGAGGCAAATGCGCGATCTCGCTCATAGGCAAATGGACACGGAAGTTAAAATCGATTATTTCGCTACCTCGCTCCCCAATTTGCTGTTGTTCGAGGATGATCTCCAGAAGAGAAACCGAGTGGACTGCCTGTTCCTGCTTGCGCTCAGTGAACTCGGCTTACGAAAACCCGATCGCGCTATGGAACTGCTGAATCAAGTGCTGTCGCTCGATTGCAACCACATCGCTGCACAACAGGAGATCGAGTCGCTAACTCGAGCTCCTACCGCGGCAACACTGCGGCAGTGATGTGAAGAGCTGAAACAAACGGCGATTTCTATGATCGGTGCTACCAACCAGGAGATGCCGCTTAGGACCCGCGCAGAGAATTTTGACACTGCGTATATCTACGCCATTTCTGTGGTCGCGGCTCTCGGTGGCTTGCTCTTCGGATATGACTGGGTGGTGATCGGAGGCGCAAAGCCTTTCTACGAGAAATTCTTTCATTTAACTGACCCTTCCCAGCAAGGCTGGGCAATGAGTTGCGCGCTTGTTGGCTGCCTCGTTGGAGCGCTTATCTCCGGTTGGCTGAGTGATCGATTCGGCCGAAAGCGGCTGCTGATCGTTGCTGGGTTCGTTTTTGCGGTCTCCTCGATCGGCACGGGCAGGGCACATTCGTTCGCTATGTTCGTGCCTTGGCGAATGCTAGGTGGATTCGCGATTGGGATGGCATCCAGTCTTTCGCCCATGTATATCGCGGAGGTGGCGCCTGCCCAATATCGAGGCAAGCTGGTGTCGCTCAATCAGCTGACAATCGTCGTCGGTATTCTGCTGGCGCAGATCGTCAACTGGCTGATCGCGAAACCGGTTCCTCCCGATGCCACACCGCTCCAGATCCTCCTGTCATGGAATGGGCAAGTCGGATGGCGGTGGATGTTCGGGGTGACGGCTATACCCGCAGTACTCTTCTTTATTTCCATGTTCCTGTTGCCCGAGAGCCCGCGATGGCTCGCAAAAAACGGCGCGCACGAACGGGCGCAACGTGTGCTTTCCCGGATTGGCGGCGAATCCTATGGTGAGCAGGCTTTACAGGAGATTGAGGCCACGATTGAAGACCCAAACCGAGTGGATTCAGGCAGTCTGTTCGATCGTCGAATCTTGAAGCCACTGTCGCTCGGGATTGTTCTGGCTGTGCTGCAACAGTGGTGCGGCATCAATGTGATCTTTAATTACGCAGAAGACGTATTTTCTGCTGCTGGGTATACCGTCTCCGACATTCTGTTCAACATTGTCGTAACGGGAACAGTCAATCTCATCTTCACATTTGTTGCCATTGCATTTGTAGATCGTTACGGACGGCGGGTTCTGATGCTCACCGGCTCTGTGGGCCTTGCGATCATCTACACCTGCCTGGGAGCTTTCTACTACATCCACAGTCGTGGTGTTCACATGTTGGTGTTCGTGGTCGCTGCCATCGCATGTTATGCGATGTCACTTGCTCCCGTGACCTGGGTCGTCATCTCGGAAATTTTTCCGAACCATGTCCGTGGGGCTGCAATGTCGCTTGCGGTTACGGCACTCTGGGTGGCGAGTTTCATCCTTACCTATACCTTCCCACTCTTTAACCATTCTCTAGGCGCCGCAAAGACGTTCTGGATCTATGCCGCAATTTGCGTAGCAGGTTTCTTCTTTATAAAGGCCCGCTTGCCGGAAACCAAAGGCAAGACCCTCGAGCAAATCGAGGCTTCGTGGAACTAAGAACGAATCATTATGTCGATATTGTTTTGAAAACTTGATTGGACACGACACGCCAGTTGGGAAACACGAACGTAAATGACAACTTCGACAGTCAACCCAGGACCTTTATCGACTAGGGTACATGCAGTAACAGAACGGTTCCGTGCAGTTCATGGAAAAAATCCATGCAGGCTCGTCCGTGCTCCCGGACGTGTGAACCTGATTGGTGAGCACACGGACTACAACGATGGCTTTGTCATGCCAGCAGCCATTGATTTCTATTGCTTCGTGGCCGTTGCGGAGAGGCCCGACCGCATACTCTCCGTCTATTCTGAGCAGTTCCATCAGAGTCTCGAGTTCAGCATAGATCAGCTGGCAGGCCCTCCGCGCAGACACTGGAGCGACTATGTCCGCGGAGTCGCGGCAGTATTGCGCGATGAAGGATATCCGTTAAGAGGCGCCAACCTTGTCATTGATGGACAAGTGCCAATCGGTTCCGGCCTGAGTTCGTCAGCCGCGCTTGAGGTCACGACCGCTCTTGCATTGACATCCTTAGGCGGAGTGACTATTCCAATGCTCGAGGTAGCCCGACTGTGTCAGCGCGCGGAGAACACCTATACGGGTACGCGCTGCGGCATCATGGATCAATTTGTTTCATGCTTCGGCAAACAAGAGCACGCCCTGATGCTTGATTGTAGGTCGATGGAAGTTACGTACTTGCAACTACCGCCCAGTGTGCGCTTGGTTATCTGCAACACGATGGTTAGGCACGAACTCGCCGCAGGGGAATACAACGAGCGTCGAGCATCGTGCGAACGAGTGGTCGAGACTCTCCGCAGATTTATTCCCAACACCCGGGCGCTGCGGGATCTGACTATGGAAGATCTCAAGCAATATCGCACCTTTATTTCTGATGTCGACTTTCGGCGGTCTCGTCATGTGCTTGCAGAAAACACACGCGTAATACATGCGAAGCAGGCGCTGCAGCGTATAAATCTCCCGCACTTCGGACAGCTAATGTACGAGTCTCATGACAGCTTAGATCGCGACTACGAAGTGACGTGTAAAGAACTAAACATCATGGTTGATCTCGCTCGAAATCTGGAAGCGCTCTACGGCGCTCGCATGACTGGCGGAGGATTTGGAGGGTGCACGATTAATTTGGTCGAAAGCAAAATGGTTCCGGAATTTCAAGCGACCGTTGCTCGCGAGTACGAGAAACTGACGGGACTATCGCCGCAGATCTTTGTCTGCGCCGCAGCTGCTGGCGCATCGGAGCTCCTATTTGAACCTCAGATGGCCGAGTAGGGATTTTGAGCGTAATCAGGATTTTCCAACAGTTGGGGCTTATAGCCGTCCAAAATAATGTTCGCAAGGAAGGCGTCTCAATACAATCTCCTCAGTTGGACGGAAGGAATTCACAACGATGAGTGAATCTGAGTTGACTCGATCGTAGGGTGATGTCAGAAATTACTGCACGTTTCATCGATTGCAACGATGGCTGTTAGCAGCATCGTTTGTCAAGATTGCGTTGCTTGCGGGAATGATCTTTGGACGTTCCACATCTGTAAAGGGCCTCGACAACCGACTAGGACCGAATCACGCATGTACGCGACCTGGTTGTGGAGGATGGTAACCACCGTGAACGTGTCCGATTGGGCGCTCTGTTGTCGGACCCGAAGATCCACGGTGTTCGTTACAAGCGCAGCGGAGCTGTTTCGTGGCTCATCATTTCGGATGCCGATGGAAAACGAGAGAGGCGGGTACGTTGCCTCCGACCAGTTTGGCGCGGCCTTTCTTTCGTTGGACTCTGAGGATGAGCCTCAGCGATCACCAAAAACCGGGCCAATGGTTATCACCTGAAAAACCGGCGAACGAGAATAGCGTCCGGGACATTGACTCGCAGGGCGGCCTGTAGCTTCCGTGGGTATGGCCAGTGTCTTGAGCGAAGGAAAAAAACAGCAGGCTTTAGCACTGGGACGGCTGGGATGGTCGCAGCCGCAGATCCAAAAGGCCACCCGCATCCATCGTGAAACCGCCAGTCAGTACCTGAAAGCGGCCGGGATTGCGGTGTGTCCGCCGGGGTGGTTGGGGGAGGCGGACAGCAAAACCGGCCAACGAAGTGATCATCGACTTTGACGCGCGGGAAAACCGGCTATCGCGGCGATCCCCAACCCCAACGGCAACCCCAAAACCAACCACGAAAACCCTGCGGCTAAGGGAAAAACCACTTCAAAAGCGACGTCTTCGTGAAAGCTGTATGCCGGAAATCGGCCGGTACAGTTTGAGCGGCGCTGGACGGAGGCTAGCGCGACAGCGCGCCTCCTCCGACCCGACTGGAGCCAACTCACGGTCCAACGGTGATGCTGTCCAGCCCAGGCGCATAGCCGGTAGGATTGGGATTGGTGAATACGATCTTGTTTGCTCCGGCATTCAGGTGTACAGAAATCACGGCAGGCACCGGTGAATCAAAGGTGCTGCCGCTTACGTCCAGGACGATAGGCGGGCCGTTGTTGACGTAGATATAGAACGTGCGCAGGCCGGCGGTGGTGTAATCAATTTCGAGTTGATATGTGCCGGCCTTTGCAACCGTAACTGCGGGAAACGTAACCGCGTTCTGGTTGCCGGCACCGTAGGCTCCGACGTAGGCTCCCGCCGAGCAGAAGCTGCAGCCGCCGACGTTGGCCGTGCCGCTGAGTTGTGCCGCCTCCGCCTCGTAGGTGGTGAAATCCGGAGCGACCGTACTTTCGTCGTCGAAGATGACGATACGATCGAGGTCCGGCGCGTAGGTTCCGGGATTGCCGAAGGTGATCGTATTATTACCCGCCAGCAGGGTGACCGGCACGGTGGTGGCTTGTGGTAGGTTGAAGCTGCCTCCGCCCATGTTCAGCGTCGCCGGGTGGGTTCCGTTCACGACGTACACCAGGGCCCGCGGTCCCTGTGTCATCGCGTCAACTTCCATGCGGTAGGTTCCAGCATTCTTTACGTAGACATTAAAGGTCGCGGTATTGGAGCTAGGCGACGCCCCGAGGTAGCTCAACTTCGCTCCACCGGAACAGGCGGAGCAAGAAGAGACAAACGTGTTGCCGCTGAGCGTTGCGGTCTCCGCTTCATAGACCTGGCCGGCGGGCGCCGTAACCGAGCCCAAAGGAGTGACCTTTAACAAGCGTGAGCCGTGGCCAACGAGGGTCGTGGTAAAGGCAGCGGACGATGGGCCAAGGTTGGTATGGTTCCACACATCACGCACCGCCAAGGCATGGCGAAAGCCAAGATCGCTCCAGCGAACAGTAATTTTGCTGGTCAGACCATTCAGGTTGTAGAGAGCAACATAGATGCTTCTGCCCGCTTGCTTCGACATCCACACGGGCTGCGGGCCGCCAGTCACCTGCACGGCGGGGAGGCCGGACTGATCGACGGCGATGAGTTCGTCGTTCGTGAAGGCCGACTTGGCGAAATTATCCAGTTTGGTGAGGTCTCCGCCGAGATACATGGGGGAGTTCGCCATGGCCCAAATGGTAATCGCAGTTTGCTTCTCCACGTCAGAGAGGCCATCGAGCGTGCCATCGCCGACGTCAAGCGTGTCCATGTCATTCCATCCGAGGGTGGTGCTGGTTTCATGCTCCCAGCCCACATCGTCGTACTCGCGTAGCACGATACGCGGCCAGTTGGTCAGGGTGGCGCAGCGGCCTTCGCACTCCACATCGTCGTCAATGCGGCGCGCGTTGGACCACTGTTGCCACACCCCGGCATAGTCCTGTGAGAGCTGCCAGGAGACCGTAAGCCAGATGGGGCGTCCCGCCTTGGCGATGGCGGTTGACCAAGCTTGAACGTCGGCCCGGTTATCAATAGAGAGATCGTTTGAGTAAGAGCCCGGCGTAACCGCGTCGAGTTTGATGAAATCGAAACCCCAGGACGAGAAGAGTTCTACGATCGAGTCAATGTACTCCTGCGCTCCTGGCTTCGTGAAGTCGATTTTGTCGTGGTAGGGGTTGGGCGGGTTGGCGGCGAAGGCGTTGCCTTTGGCAAGCGGTATCACGACGATATCCTGCGTGTGGTAGGGCGTGCCCAGGATGGGATAGTTGCCGTCCACAGCCGGTTGCTCGATGCCGGGGATCCAATAAATACCCGCCTTCTGCCCATTGGCGTGAATGTGGTCCACCATTGCCTGGATGTCAGGGAACGTCGTGCTATTCGGAATGGGCCTCCCGTTCTGGTCGAAGCTGCCCTGCCAGCCGGAATCGAGATTGATGTAGACGAAGCCGTGGTCCTGCAAGCCCGAGGCTTTGAGTGCGTCGGACTGCGTGACCATGTTCGCTTGCGTCAGAAAGTCCCCTTGGATGGTTTGCTGGCTGAAGCTGCTCCAGCCGAGATAGGGTTTCTGGCCGGCGTTATTAACCTGTGCGCTCGCGCAAGTCAAGAAAGCGACAACCACTGTAATCACGGTGAGAAAGGAAAGATGCATCAGTCTCATAGATCACGTCCTCTGATAGCAAACAGCGGTTACAGCTCAGCAGACAGAGAGAAAATCGTCGGCTAGAATAGGAACGTGTACGTGCACGTCTTCTGGAGTGTGACGTGTACGTACACGTATTGTCAAGATATTTCTATGATCCGAGGACCCGATGAACCTGCTCTATGCTGAACTGTCGACGTGGAAATCATTCCGCAAATATGCATTCTCAATTTCGCTCCTCTTCGTCTTCGGATCGCCTGCAAACGCAGCGACAGTATCTTCACCGGATGGCCGGCTGGTTCTTACGATTGAGACCACAATTGACGGGGCAAATCCGCCCACACGGCACCTTGTTTATCAGTTGTCATTTCGGGGAAAGTTGCTGATCGAGCCATCAGCGCTGCGCCTGGATTTGGAAAGCCAGCCTCCGCTTGGCAGTAACATGCAGATCGTGAATACCACGGCGTCGAGTGAAGACCATACCTACAAGCTCGTGACCGGCAAAGCGAGCCAGGTGCGCGATCACTACAACGCACTTCGTGTTGACCTTGGAGAGCCCGGTGGCATGGGGCGCAAGCTGACCATCGAAGCGCGCGCTTATGACGACGCAGTTGCCTTTCGATACTTTGTCCCCCAACAAAATGCCATGAGTGATTTTCGCCTTATCAAAGAGGCAACGGAATTCCGGATTGCGAAGGATGCGAACGCATACGCGTTGGTCCTTCCTAATTTCCGTTCGGGGTACGAGAGTGAATACATCAAACTGCCGATCAGCGCGTTTGGCAATCAAGGCGGCATCGTCAGCAAAGTTCTAATCGGGCTGCCGTTGCTCATGGAGGTCCCGGGCGTGGCGTGGATGGGAATCACCGAGGCCAACCTGCGCGATTACAGTTCGATGTACCTGACGAATCCCTCCGGAAGTTGGACCGGACATTGGTTTGAATCGGTGCTCGCGCCTTCCATTGACGATCCCGATGTCATCGTGAAAGGCACGCTGCCACACTCTTCCGCATGGCGGGTGCTGCTGGTCGGCGATGAACCCGGAAGACTTGTGGAGTCCAACGTCATCACTAGTTTGAATCCCGAAAGCGAAATTGCGGATACGTCATGGATCCACGCCGGGCGCGCCTCCTGGGATTGGTGGAACGGCAGCCTTGGACCCGATGGAAAGCGGGCCTATACAACGGAGACGATGAAATACTACGTGGACTTCGCGGCGAAATCGGGCTTTGAATACATGATGTTGGACGCAGGATGGTCGGACCCTGACGATGTTACCAAGATGAATGGCACGGTCGATGTGCCGGAGCTTGTCCGTTATGCCAAAGAGAAAGGCGTAAAGGTTTGGATTTGGCTTCTCGCAAACCGGGCGGACCGCCAGATGGATGAGGCGTTTCCGTTATATGCGAAGTGGGGCGTTGCCGGCTTAAAAATTGATTTCATACTGCGCGATGACCAAAAGGGTATGAGTTTCTACTACCGCGCGGCGAAGAAGGCAGCTGAGCTCCATCTCATGCTCGACTTCCACGGGGCGACTAAACCCAGCGGCATCGAACGCACGTATCCCAATGTACTCAGTTATGAAGCGGTATTAGGAATGGAAAACTCAAAGGTCGGCACACGGGACAATCCTGAATATCACACCACCCTACCGTTTACGCGAATGCTCGCCGGCCCGATGGATCAAACGCCTGGCGCATTCGACAACCGGACGCGAGAGGAGTTCACGCCGCGCATGGAAGCGCCCATGGTGATGGGCACGCGGGCCCATCAGTTGGCGATGTATGCCGTCTTTCAGTGCGCCTTCCAAATGGTTTCAGACGTGCCCTACGCATACGACAATCAGCCGGCTTTTCAATTCATGAAAGATGCGCCGGCCACATGGGACGAAACTCATGTGCTAAATGGCAGGCCTGGCGTCTTCATCACGGTTGCGCGCCGCGATGGGAGCGAATGGTTCCTCGGAAGTCTCAACAACTGGGATGCACGACAACTTGATCTGCCCCTTGATTTCTTGGGGTCCGGCAATTACACCGCGGAGATCTATTCCGATGCAAACGACGCGGTCGAACATCCAAAGAACGTTCGCATCGAGCGCAAACCGGTGACGCGCAGTTCTCACCTGCAAGCAGCGCTGGCCCCGGGCGGAGGATATGCCGTGCGTTTTGTTCCTGTTCAGTAGGTACACTGCCAACTCGAAAAGCCTAGTCAAACTCACACGGAGAAAATTCGTTGCGACCGTTCCGGCTGCACTAGCTGCGGTTAATGGGGCTGCGAAACCAGCATCACTCTTTGCCGAAGAGCAAAACCCATGGCGGCTCTGGTATCGCCTGCCAGCCGAACGATGGTTGGATTCTTCGCCTCTCGGGAACGGTCGTTTGGGGGCGATGATATTCGGTGGCATTCAGCAAGAGATCCTGGCGTTGAATGAGTCGACGGTCTGGTCCGGCTCGCCAAACGCATCCAACCAACGTGAACCCAACAGCGCGGATGTATCTCGCGTGGCGCGGCAATTGTTGTTCGAAGGCAAATATGAAGGCGGCACGCGAATTGATGTCGAGCGTCTTTGTAGCTGGCTGCTAGAGGCCGTAGACTTCGCTTGCGGTGCCGCCCAAAATCCGCTCTCTCTGAGCAACAGCCAGTTTCGCCAGAAATGCGTTCAACACCTGGAACCAAACAGAATAGGAAACTGCCAGCAAACACACCGGCCAGTCGGAGCCCACCATGAGACGCTGCGGACCAAACGCTTCCAGCGCGACTTCAAGGTAAGGCCACAAATCATGCTGGGACCATGCACCCCAATCTGCCTCGGTCACCATCCCCGAAATTTTGCAATAGACATTTTCGCGCTTAGCCAACTCAGCAATGTTCCGCCGCCAAGGGTCCATTACGCGCTCGCGGATTCTCGGTTTCGCAACGTGGTCGAGGACGAATCTCTGTTGCGGGTGACGATCCACAAACTGAGTCGCCGCAGGCAAATGTCTATCAAAAATCAGGATGTCGTAAACCAGACCAGTGTTCTTGAGACGGGCAATGCCACGGTTGAAACTCGCGTCTAGAATGAAGTTGTCGTCCGGCTCGCTCTGAATTATGTGACGAAGTCCCTTGAGCTTGCGATGGGATCGAAGATGGTCCAAGTGTGTAGAAAAATCTTCGCTTGCGATGGGGGCCCAACCCACTACTCCGCGGATGAACGAGAACTGGTCCGCTAGACTAAGCAACCAAGCTGTTTCGGTTAACGTCTGCTGCGCCTGTACCGCAACTGCCCCGTCTATTCCAGCACTGCGCAACTCCTTGTACAGATCGGGAGGCAGGAAATCGCGTCTGAGGACACCCATGCTCTGATCAATCCAGCCATAGTTCTCTTTGTCATACTGCCACAGGTGATGATGAGCGTCGATTTTCTCAACCATTGCATTTAGGTCCGAAGGCGGATTCTGAGCGAAACGGCAACCAACAACTAGCAAAATTGGGTTTTTTCATCTGGATCCGCCGATTCATTACCTTCCTCAGAAATACGATCGCGGTCAGGTGATCGCAGGCTGGATGCACGAACTACCAGTCTCGATTTCAACCATAACGCCTTGTGAGAGGCTTGTGATTTTTGATTAACGATATTAAGCGCCAATTTTGCGGCAGTCGCTCCTAAACCAAGGCTGTCCTGATCAATGCTGGTAAGGGGAACTCGCAGGAGATCGTCGTAATGAGCATTGCCGCAACCCACAACGGCGATGTCCGCGGGAATTCTCAAACCCGCTTCGAAAATGGCTCTCATCGCCCATATAGCAATGGCATCATTGCAACAAAAAACGCCATCTGGCCTGGGGTTGAGCTGAAGCAACCCCTTCATGCCTTCGTAGCCTACCGTATCACTCGAGTCGTCTCTATGTCCGCGGACTGCCAGATATTCCGGCGGCAGAGTCAGGCCGTGTTTCGCCAGAGTCATCGAATAACCTGTCTGCCGATCCAGTGCCACGCTTCCTTTAAGTCCAGCGATATGAGCTATCGTCTTGCATCCCACGTCAATTAAGTGCGTGGTTGCCTGTATTCCTGTCGCAACCTCGTCAATGCTCACAAAACTGGCTTCAAGCTCAGGGGTCTTGCGGTTCAACAGAATATAAGGCACCTCTTGATCTCCCATTCTTCGCAGACTTTTCAGCTCCGCCTGGGTGGAGGCTAGAATCAGTAACTCCACGCCGCGTGCCAGCATCTTGTCGATCTCGTGTTTTTCCAACCGCGGATCATCTTCCGAGGAAGAAATAATCAACCCGTAGTTTTTCACTTTGAGTTTGGTCAAAATCCCCTTCGCTACCTGCGAAAAAAATGGATCGATCAAGTCAGGCACGATCAAGCCGATCATGTTTGTACGTCCCGTGTGCAAGGCACGTGCCACTAGATTGGGACGATAATTCAATTCCTTCATGCGCCTGTGAACTCGCTTCCGAGTCTCTGCGCTGATATCGGAATGATTGCGTAACACTTTGGAAACCGTGATGATCGACACTCCTAAGTCCTTCGCAATGTCTTTCATGGTGATCGCCATAAGCTGATGTCCTATTCTCGATGAGGGGATAGCACAACGATCGAACGGACAGGAAATCATTCCGAAATGCATGATCCAAGTTGGCTTGCGATGAAGTGCAGACCAAAGTCGAGCTACGCGAGTATTTTCCTAGTCACGAACGAGCTTACATAGGCCCCTGGTCAAGGTCGCCCGTTCTCTCTTCGGGATTATCTCGGCCATTGCTTTTCCTTTTGGCACGGGAGTTCATCGAGGCCGGCGCCGGCGTTGGGCTTTGCATCTTTTCCGCCCACACATGCAATGCC
>UEXT01000490.1_pt1 | contig 26837 bp, 28 predicted proteins | sample 4301081 | NCBI WGS metagenome assembly UEXT01 (sample SAMEA4773177, study PRJEB27434) | metagenome | biome: 2259; feature: agricultural soil; material: soil | place: USA | collected 2014-09 | depth 0.25 m
GGCACGGATTCGCCACCCTCCTACGTGAGCTCGTAAAAGTAAAAGACTTGTGCTGGATCAGGCCATTCTACCTCTACCCCCAGCAGGTTACGGACGAATTGCTGGATCTCTATGCGGGCGAGGAAACAATCACAAAATATATCGATATGCCACTCCAACATATCAACGACCTGATGCTCAAGCGGATGCACCGATTGGGAGATCGCAGAGCCATTATCTCGCTCGTCGAGCGGATCCGTACACGCATTCCCGGCGTCACCTTTCGCACCGGCTTCATTGTCGGCTTTCCGGGAGAGACGGAGGATGCGTTTGAAGAATTGACGCGGTACGTGAAGGAGACGGAGTTCGATCGTGTGGCGGTTTTTCTATACTCAGACGAGGAAGGCACACCGGCGGCTTCGCTCGACGACAAGGTCGAACGATCAGTGATGGAAGCGCGCCGGAATGAAATCCTGTTCGTGCAAGAAAGCATTGCAGCTGCGAAGGGGCGTGCGCGCATTGGCTCTGTCCTGGAGGTGTTAGTCGACGGAGCTTCCGAAGAAACCGAATGGCAGCTCGAAGGACGTCACGAAGGACTGGCTCCGGAAATCGACGGGGTCGTGTATATCAACGATGTGGCCCCCCGTATCACCCACCTCCCCCCAGCTTGGCAAAACGTACCCGTTCCTGTGCCAGGCGAGATGGTCAAAGTCAAAATCACCGATGCGGTCCTATACGATCTCATAGGCCATATCGTCCGATAATGGCGGTTGGTATTTTCTCACCACACGTTGTCTCCTCTGCTACACGACGCGGCACCACGTTCCTGGAGTCATCGAGGGCTCATATCGAGTAGACGAGATTCTGTTGTCCTGTTGGTCCATTGTAAGGACCGCAAGGGCATCGTGGCCCGCGTCTCCGGGTTCATTCACGACTTCGGAAGCAACATTCTCGATTCGGATCACCACACCGACGAGGAGACCTACGATTTTCTGATGCGGATGGAGTGCTGACCAGGGCTGTGCGCCGGCACATCGAGCATCGCGTGTTGGTGTACGGGAGGAAAACGGTTGTCTTTGACTGAGTCATTCGTGGGGAATTGGGGGATGAGGTGCATGCCCCATCCCCCTATGAGCAGTTCACACCTTGGCGGATAAGAAGAGAGATGCTCCCCGGCGGTTGATCAGGATCAAGACGTTCTCGCCTTTCTTGACACCAGACGAGAGCTTCTCGAAGTCCTTGACAGATTTCACCGGCTTGCGATTGATCTCTCGGATCACATCGCCCGTCATGAGGCCGGCTTTTTCCGCGCTGCTATCCGGCTCGATGCTCGTCACCACCACGCCGTTGGCCTCGCCCTTGATCCCGAGCTCCTTGGCCGTGTCTCGATCGAGATCCCGCACAGCCACGCCAGCGAAGGCATAGTCTGCCTTACCGGGCTCTGCCTTAGCGATTGCGGTGGTCTCCGTTTGTTCTCCAACCGTGACCGTGAGATCCTTTTCGTGACCGTCACGGATCACTCTGACCGGCACCTTCGTGCCGACTGCAGTCCTCGTCACCATCCGCTGCAGGGCCACTGCGTCTTCTACGGGCGAGCCCTGATACGTCACGATGATATCACCCTGCTTGACACCGGCCTGATCCGCCGGGCTGTCTTCCTTCACGTCGCTGACGAGTGCCCCCTTGGCGTCTTTAGTGCCGAATGACTTCGCGAGATCCTGATTGAGATCCTGAATGCCGATGCCGAGGAAACCCCGTACGACCTTCCCATTCTTGATGAGGCTTTCATAGATCGGCTTGCTCATGCTAGTCGGCACTGCAAACCCTACGCCCTGATAGCCACCGGTTTGCGAGAAGATCGCGGTGTTGATACCTACCAACTCACCTCTCGTATTGACCAGTGCTCCTCCGGAGTTGCCCGGATTGATGGCCGCATCGGTTTGAATGAAGTCTTCATATTGCGTGATCCCCATTCGGCCTCTCCCCAATGCGCTAACGATGCCAAGTGTCACAGTCGAGTTCAGGCCGAAGGGGTTCCCAACGGCCAAGACATATTCCCCAACCTGCAACTTCGAGGCATCACCCCACGGCACCGTCGGAAGGTTCTGCCCCTCGATTTTCACGACGGCCAGATCGGTTTTCGGATCAGCTCCCACAATCTTGCCCTTGAATTCCCGTTTGTCCGGCAACGTGACCGTGACCTCACGCGCTCCATCAATCACGTGGTTGTTGGTCAGCACATAGCCATCGGTCGAGACGATGACCCCGGATCCCTGACCGCCACCCCGATGGCCTCGAGGTTCGTCGGGCCATTGCGGGCCTCGGAATCCGCGAGGACCGAATGGTCCTCTTGGTCCTCCGAAGAATTCTTCCATTCGCTCGCGCAACTCATCCGACATCGAAGGGCCATCCGAAATCTTTTCGACCATGACCGTCGTGATGTTCACCACGGCCGGCGTGACCGCCTTCGCGATCTCCGCGAACCCGTTAGACGGTGGTGCCATCACCGTCAAGGCGTCGGGAGCAGCGAGTGTCGTTCCCGAACTGGACGCAGACGAGACTGTCAAGGCCTGGCCAGCCCAGACCAAAACTATGCCCAGGGCCACCATCGCAAGCGTGGTCCCGAGCGATCGACCAATGCGCTGTCTCATAGGTTCCTCCTTCATGATGTTGATGCCAATTATGACGCCTTGAATCGGTATGGCGATCTATGACCAACGTAACAAGGGTCGATGAGAAGTGGATTAGGTCGGTATTAGAAGTTGTTAAGCCGATGAGGGTGCGAGCGGCAGGGTTACCGTAAACGTAGAGCCTTGTCCGGGCGCGCTGACGACGGAAATCTTTCCTTTATGCGCCTCGGCAATCCAGGCGCAAATGGCAAGCCCGAGACCCGTACCTTTCTTGGTATGGGCTCGGGCCTCGTCCGTGCGGAAGAATCGATCGAAGATGCGCTTCTGATCTTCATCAGAAATCCCGATACCCTGGTCAGTGACAGACACACGCGCCTGCTGACCTTCTATCAAGAGTGTGACTTCTACCTTCCCGCCGGGGTGCGAATACTTGATGGCATTCTCGACGAGATTCAACAGCAGCTCACGAAGCCTGAGTTCATCGCCCAACACGACAGCAGGGGTCGTGGTCCCGAGCAAGACCTCGATATGCCGGTCTTGCCCCAAGAGGGTGGCTTGGCGATGGATGTCTTCAATCAAGGATTCCAGTTTGACGGGCAAGGACGCCATCTTCACCTCGCCCATGTCGGCCCGAGAAAGGAACAACAATTCATCCACGATGTTCGTCATGCGATCGATTTCTTCGAGATTGCTTTCGAGCACCGATTGATAATCCTCCAGAGGGCGCGGTCGACGGAGGACCAGCTCCGTTTCGCCCTTCATGACAGTCAGCGGGGTTCTGAGTTCGTGCGACGCATCGCTGGTGAATTGTCGGATTTGCCGAAATGATGTTTCCAAACGTGCAATCATGTTGTTGAACGTTCCCGCCAATCGGCCGATTTCATCACCCGATTGTGGCACGGTTAATCGCTGCGTAAGGTCACCTCCGGCAATGCGCTGTGCCGCCAAGGTCATCGCATCCACCGGTCGTAGAGCGCGGCCTGCGAGGAACCATCCGCCCGCTAGCGACACAGCCAAGGCCAAGGGCATCGTGACCACCAGCACGAGCAGGAGCCTACTTAATGTTCCCTCAACCGACTCCATTGAAGTGCCGACCTGTACGATATAGAGAAGGTTGCCCCGATAGATAATCGGAACCGAAATGAGACGCAACGGTGGTTCTTTCGGGTATTTGGCGGATTCGAAAATAGTTCGACCTGAGAACGCGACCTCCAAGGCTTGGCGGCTCAGGGGCACTTCGTGTTGCTTGACGTTTGGAGATCGGATTGTGATAGTGCCAGAAGGGCTAAAGATCTGGAAGAACTTATCGATCCGCGCGAGTTCAGGAAATTGGGAGAGCAACTCTTCTTCGTCGATCAAGGGAAGGAACCCGCGCTCTTCCAATGAGCGTACGGCGACCGATGCGGTTTCTTCCAATGACTGATCGACGGCATCACGAAGGCTTCGGGCGGTCACGATGTAGAGGATGGTTGAGAAGGCGATCAAGACCAGCGCGAGGGCACTGCCGTACCAGAGGGTGAGCCGAACTCGAAGCGGCATTAGCAAACTCCTGAACGGCCTGTCTGAGCGGTACTAGGAACTGACGAGAGGAGCGGACCTCAGCCAGAGCAGTTTTTCATGATGCACGAATGGCCCATTCAGCCAGATCGCAGCGAGCGAAGAGGCGAAGCGTACATTGTTCTGTACGTTGAGCCTCTGAGCAATGCGAGAACGAAGCTGGGGGGCGGTTTGGGCATCCTGCTAGTCCGCCTTCAGCATGTATCCGCTTCCGCGAATGGTCTGAATGAGTTTCTTGCTTCGACCTCGGTCGATCTTATTGCGCAGATAGTTCACGTACACATCAATGACGTTCGTGAATGTGTCAAAGTCTTGGTTCCACACATGTTCAGAGATCATGGGCCTCGTGAGGACGCGGCCTGCGTGTCGCATCAAATATTCGAGCAACGCATATTCCTTGAGAGTCAGGTCGATCCGTTGCCCTCCCCGAACTACTTCACGGGTCGCAGGATTGAGGACCAGATCATCGATCTGGAGTACGCCAAGGCTCTCGGTGGCTCCTCGGCGAAGAAGGGCTCGAACCCGCGCCAGCAACTCATCGATGGCGAATGGTTTGGTGAGATAGTCGTCGGCTCCGGCGTCGAGTCCCTTGACCCGCTGGTCCACTTGTGATTGCGCGGTCAGAATCAGGACGGGGGTTTGGATGCGGGCCCCTCGAATTCCCTTGAGGACGTCGAGTCCGGGTAGCGAGGGCAGCATAAGATCGACGATGATCAAGTCATAGCTCGTGGCGAGCGCCATCTCTAGGCCTTTAGCCCCGTCTTCGCACAGATCGACGGCGTAGCTCTCCTCTTCAAGCGCGCGCTTGATGAAGCAGCCGACTTTCGTTTCGTCTTCGACGACGAGGATGCGCATGACGACAGCACATTATTATAACAAAACTCGCGGAGTCGATTCTCTGTGACGCTGGTTACTTCGTCGGTGAGAAACGGGTAATTGTCACCGGCTCGTACGTGAGGACAGGTCCCCCAGGCGTCCGACGGGTCAGGGTGTGACGAAGCCAGTGGAGGTCGTCCCGTTGCGGGAAGTCCGAACGGTAATGGGCACCACGGCTTTCAGTTCTGGCGAGGGCTCCGACAATGATCGATTCTGCGATTTCGAGCAACGATTGCAATTCAAGGGCCTGGATCAGATCGGTGTTGAACACTCTTCCTTTGTCCTGAATGGTCACACTCACAGCACGAATCTTGAGCGATTCGACGACGGCCTTGGCGGACCGAATCGATTCCTCTGTGCGAACGAGGCCGAGGTTCAGGCTCATCGTTTTACCAAGTTCGTCGCGAAGCTGCCAGGCCCGTGAAGGCCCTTCGTTCGAGAGGAGTTGCTGAAGTCGTCGCTCCTCCTGCAAGAGCGCTGTATCCGAGAGTGCACGCGGTGCGATGGTTCTGGTGTAGTCACAAGCCTGTGTTCCTGCCCGTCTGCCGAACACGATTGTTTCGAGAAGAGAGTTTCCACCGAGTCGATTGGCGCCATGGACGCTGACACAGGCACACTCACCGGCCGCATAGAGACCGGGGATCGAGGTCTCACCCCATTGATTGGTGCGGACGCCACCCATTTGATAATGCGCACCAGGGCGGACTGGAATGGGGGTTTCAATCGGATCAAGGCCGGCAAACTCGATGGCCAATTCTCGGATCTGTGGCAATCGCTCCAGAATACGCGCGCGCCCAAGGTGACGCAGGTCCAAGAGCACGCAGCCATCAACGCCGCGGCCTTCGAGGATTTCCCGCCCAATAGCCAATGAGACGGTAGAGCGTGTTGCGAGTTCCATCTGGTGTGGGGCATAGGTCTTCATGAAGCGCTCACCCAATGTGTTGAGCAGGTAGCCACCTTCACCACGTGCCCCTTCGGTGATCAAAATGCCTGTGTCTTTAAGCGTTGTTGGATGAAACTGAACGAATTCCATATCGGCCAGGGGAGCCCCGGCTCGATAGGCGAGCGCCATGCCGTCTCCGGTATTGATGACGGCGTTTGTGCTCGTGAGAAACACCCGGCCGCTACCTCCCGCAGCGAGGATTACGGCTTTGGCACCGATGGCATGAAGGCCGCCATGGATGAGGTCCCAGGCGATGACTCCGCGACAGACTCCATCCTCCACGATTAGTGATGTGACGAACCATTCTTCGTACACCCGAATCCTCCGTTTCATGAGCTGTTCGTACATGGCGTGGAGGATTGCATGGCCAGTTCGATCTGCGGCGTAGCAGGTCCGCGGGAATCCGGCCCCACCGAATGGGCGTTGGGCAATGCGGCCCTGATCGTCCCGACTGAAGATTACCCCCAGACGCTCTAACTCGAGAATGTCGTCGGGCGCTTCGCGGCACATGGCCTCGATTGCGTCTTGATCGCCGAGGTAGAGACCTCCCTTCGTCGTATCGAAAGCATGGGCCTCCCAGGAATCGTTCTCACCAAGCGCGGCATTGATGCCGCCTTGGGCTGCCACCGAGTGGCTGCGGACCGGATGGACTTTGGAGATGACAGCAATGTCGAGGTCGGGGGGGGAAGCGAGCCCGGCCCGCATCCCTGCAAGGCCAGCCCCCACGATGACGATGTCGTGTATCTTCACAGACAACAGTCACCTGGTTTGCAATCAGGAACTGACACCAAGCGAACCTCCTCCGATAGCTCGGATCGGCTCCAAACTCATACTCGACTTGCTGTGGTGAAGGCAAGATGGGATGGCCGATCTTCTACTTGGAGAAGAGAGGGGTAACGTGATACTCTTCGGCGCGCTGGCGGATATGTCCTATTGCCAGCTGGCTGGCCAGTGGCTGACGTCGCGTCAGCCGCGCTGCCTCTTCACGCTATAATAGAGGACAATGAATACTCCGGACTTCTTGAATCCCACCGATACGTTCATTCGGCGCCATCTTGGTCCGACAGAGGCCGATCTCCGCGAGATGTTGGCAACTGCGGGTGTGCCCTCCCTGGAGGCCCTGGGCGATGCCGTCGTGCCGTCAGACATTCGGCTGCGACGGGAGCTGAATCTACCTCGTCATCGCGGGGAGCAGGCGGTGCTGCGGGAGCTCCGGTCCATCGCCGGAGAGAATCGAGTTCATCGATCCTTACTCGGTATGGGTTATAGTGACTGCATTACGCCAGCCGTAATCCAACGCAACATTCTTGAAAATCCTGGTTGGTATACCCAATACACTCCTTATCAGTCAGAGATTGCCCAGGGACGACTGGAAGCCCTGGTCAATTTCCAAACCATGGTGACTGACCTGACCGGACTTCCGTTGGCCAACGCCTCGTTACTGGATGAAGCCACCGCTGCGGCGGAGGCGATGGCGATGTGTCTCGCCGCTTCCCGTGCGGCCGGCCAGGCGCGCCAGAGCTTCTTTGTCTCGCAGGACTGTCACCCCCAGACTATTGCGGTGGTGCAGACCCGTGCCGAACCGCTTGGCATCACGATCCAGGTGGGACCAACGCAGACCATCGACTTCTCTAACTCGCAACTGGGTGGCATTTTGCTGCAATATCCAACGACCGATGGGTATGTCGGGGACTACAGTGCCCTTGTTGCGCAAGCCCATACCGCGGGCATGTTGGTCGTGGTAGCGACCGATCTCCTTGCCCTGACGCTCCTGCGCTCGCCGGGAGAGTTTGGCGCCGATATCGCCATGGGTTCCAGTCAACGATTCGGAGTCCCGCTGGGGTTCGGTGGACCTCACGCGGCGTTCTTGGCGACCAAGGAGGCGTATCGTCGGCAGATGCCGGGACGTATCGTCGGGGTTTCGAAAGACGCAGCGGGCAAGGTTGCCTACCGGTTGGCACTCCAGACGCGCGAACAACATATCCGACGAGAAAAAGCGACCAGTAACATCTGCACGGCGCAGGTCCTTCTGGCCATCATGGCGAGCATGTATGCGGTCTATCATGGACCGGAGGGGTTGCGACGGATTGCCGAACGAGTACACGGCCTTGCAGTCACCCTCGCTGCAGGTCTTCGTCATCTCGGATTCGACACAGGGGCGGAACAGATTTTCGATACATTGCGAGTGCGGCTGACTAAGGAACGGTCTGAGCAGATCTTGATCCGAGCCGACGAACAAGGGTTCAATCTGCGGCGGTATGACGACAACTCGATTGGGATCTCCTTGGATGAATGGAGCACCGAAGACGAAATCCGACGGATTCTGGAGCTGTTCGTCGGTCACGAACGGTTGCCCATTCGTATCGAAGAGATCAGCCGCAAGGCCCCTGTGAATTTCTCGGCGAATCTGGCGCGCAGGAGCACCTATCTCACCCACGAGGTGTTCAATCGCTATCATGCCGAACACGAAATGCTCAGGTATCTCTATCGTCTGCAGGCCAAGGATCTCTCGCTGGTTCACTCGATGGTTCCGCTCGGCTCATGCACCATGAAGCTGAACGCGACGGTCGAGATGTTGCCGGTGACATGGCCGGAATTCTCGCGGCTCCATCCCTTTGCGCCATTAGAGCAGAGCAAAGGGTACCAGGAGTTATTTCGCCAATTGGAAACGTGGCTGGCGGAGATTACGGGGTTTGCCTCAGTCTCGTTGCAACCGAACGCTGGTTCTCAGGGTGAGTATGCCGGGCTGATGGTGATTCGAGCTTATCACCGAAGTCAGGGCGAGTTTCACCGCGACGTTTGTTTAATTCCCGTTTCTGCCCACGGCACGAATCCGGCCACCGCAGCGATGGTAGGCATGACCGTCGTGCCTGTTGCTTGCGATCGGCACGGCAATGTCGATCTCGCAGATCTCGAAGCGAAGGCGATTCAACACCGTAACCGCCTTGCGGCTGTGATGTTGACCTATCCGTCTACCCATGGGGTGTTCGAAGCGAACGTGCGGCGTATCTGTCAAATCGTCCATACGCATGGCGGACAAGTCTACATGGACGGAGCCAATATGAACGCCCAGGTGGGACTCTGCCGGCCGGGAGATATCGGTGCGGATGTATGTCACCTGAATCTGCATAAGACGTTTTGTATCCCCCACGGCGGCGGCGGACCTGGTATGGGTCCCATCGGCGTGGCTCGACACCTGTCGCCATTTCTGCCGGGCCATCCGGTTACTGGTCTCGGTGGTGAAGAATCAATCGGGGCGGTTTCGGCGGCTCCCTACGGCAGTCCAAGTATCATGACAATCTCGTGGGTTTATATGGCGTTGATGGGTCGAGATGGATTGACCATGGCTACGCAGGTGGCTATCCTCAATGCGAACTACATGGCCAAGCGGCTTGAGAAGTACTATCCGATCCTCTACACGGGTACCTCGGGATTCGTCGCGCACGAATTCATCATCGATCTTCGACAATTCAAGGAGAGTGCCGGCGTCGAAACGATCGATGTAGCCAAGCGTCTGATGGACTATGGCTTCCATGCACCAACCGTATCATTCCCGGTCGCCGGGACATTGATGATCGAGCCGACGGAGAGCGAATCAAAGGCGGAATTGGATCGATTCTGCGATGCAATGATCCTGATTCGCGCCGAGATCCAAGACATCATCGATGGCCGCCAGCCTCGTACGAACAATCTCCTCAAGAGTGCTCCCCATACAGCTTCTATGGTGACAGCGAGTGAATGGGATCGACCGTATAGCCGTGAGCAAGCAGCCTTTCCGGCACCCTGGGTCCGACATTGTAAGTTCTGGCCCAGCGTGGGCCGTATCGACGAAGCATATGGGGATCGGAACTTGGTCTGCACGTGCCCGCCGATGGATGCCTATTCCGCATAAAGACCATCCGCCTGACTCATTCCTCCTTGGTTTCTATCCCCTCGAGAAGCTCTGTGTGGCGCTCCTCAACCACCGCAGTAGAGCAAAAGAAGCTCGCCGGAATCGTCATTCTCGGCAAGGAGGTTTCTCATGAGCTCGATCGATCGCAGGGATTTTTTGACCCGAAGTGGTTTGGCGTTGGGTGCAGCTTTGCTTACCGTCGAACTGCCTCTTCTGAAGACCGATGCAGCTGCAGCGTCAGCTGTGAAACTCGACACCTGGGAATCCATACGTGGTCAGTTTGCGCTTTCGCCTAATCTCATCCACATGTCCGGATTCTTTCTTGCCTCGCATCCTGCCTCGGTACGCGAGGCCATCGAACAGCATCGCCGGGGCCTTGATGCCAATCCCATCGGGTACTGGTTTGAACAGGAGGAGAAACAGGAAACGGCGGTCCTGCGGGCCGCCGCCGACTATCTCGCGGTCGATCCAATCGAAATTGCATTGACTGACAGTACGACAATGGGCTTGGGACTTCTGTACGGAGGGCTCCGGATCCGCAAGGATCAGGAAATTCTGACCACGATTCACGATCACTATTCAACTGAAACGTCCTTGCGTCTACGCGCCGAACGGACTGGGGCGACAGTGCGTCAGATTCCGCTGTACAAGTCTCTAATATCTGTAACCCGAAATGAATTGATCGATACCTTGGTGCAGCAAGTGCGCCCTCACACGCGGGTCGTTGCAGTGACTTGGGTCCATTCGAGCACAGGACTGAAGCTGCCGATTCACGAGATGGCGGAGGCGATCGCGACGATCAACCGACCGCGTTCGGAGCAGGATCGAGTGATCTTTTGTGTTGACGGCGTCCATGCCTTGGGCGTTGAGGATTTTCGTTTGAGTGAGGTTGGGTGCGATTTCTTGGTCGCGGGGACACACAAGTGGATGTTCGGCCCACGCGGCACCGGCCTCATCTGGGGGCACAAGCGTGCCTGGTCCGTCGCGCGGGCGACGATTCCTACCTTCAATACGGAGGCCTACGACATCTGGATGAAAATCACACCCCCCAAAGGCTTACCCACGTCGGTGTACATGACCCCTGGAGGATTCCACTCCTTCGAACACCGATGGGCGCTTGATGAAGCATTTAAGTTTCATCAGGCCATCGGCAAGAGCCGTGTCACGCACCGGATTTACGAACTGAATCAACAATTGAAGCAAGGGCTGGTGAAGATGTCCCATGTGACATTGCATACTCCTCTCTCGCAAGATTTGTCCGCCGGGATTGTCTGCTTCGAAGTGGCAGGACTTTCCGCACGTCAGGTGGTTGAGCGGCTCAGGAAACGAAGCATTATTGGAAGTGTGACTCCCTACGCCGCACAGTATGCGAGACTGGCACCAGGTCTTCTCAACTCGACCGAGGAAATCGAGACCGTTCTCAAAGCCATTCAGAACCTTCGAAGCTGATCGAGTTCCACAGGGGGGTCCAACCTGTCCTTCGCAAGATTAGGTTCCTGCTTAAGATGTCGAAGTCACTGAATTGTAAGGGCAACAGACAGTGCCGTTGGAGAGACCCCCTCCCTTTGGGGCATTGTGAAACCGACTGCGATTGCGCGATAAAGAGGCCTGACCAATGTTGACGGTGAGGACTGGCCGATGTCGAAGATTCTAAATCTTAGCGAGCACACCAGCGAAGAAGATTTGAAACACTTGACCACCTTGCTGCTGTATCACTTGGTTGAGCGGTGTGGGGGCCAAGTGCAGTTCAAGGTGGAAGACGCTCAGCGGGTTCGAGCCAGCTTGTCCACCAAAATGGTTCAGATGCAAGTGGGTAACGAAGTGAATCTGCGCATTATTGATCGCCTTCCAGAGCTCTCATAGTTTCCCGTCCACTCTACGCCCTGCCAGCTGTCGGTTGAGTCCTCCTGTGAAACATGCTCCAATGTCTGGCATGATTCGCATGCTTGCGGTGACAATGGGTTTTTTCGTCGTCATCTCCGGAGGCCCGGTTGCGGGGCAATCCGACGTAGGACCGGTGGCGCGTGAGCATGCGCAAAAGATTCGGGACCTACGCGTCGGCGAACGTTATACCGGAGGAACTCGTGTTCGCTCACCCTTCGTCGGCCTTTCGTTTGTCATACCAAAGGACTGGCGCGCATCCCTTCCGGCTGGCGCAATTGTATTTCTCGATTCGGCCGTGACCGCCGGCCTTGGGACAGTTCACTTGTTGGCGGATATCAGTCGAACCACCGTGCTGGCCCAACTGAGCGAGCCACAGGCGATCGAAGCCGGCTTTGTCTTGTATCCAGTCGGATCACTCCAAGAGGAAGGCCAGAAGCTCATCGGACAATATGCGGCATCACGCAAAGTGTTGGGTCGACGGCGATTCACCTCTGTAGCGATGGCCGGTTTATCCAGACCATTCGGTTGCAGTCGGTATCAGGTTGGCCAGTCGAGGGGGAGAACGACGGCGCCTACCACGAAACCGGTACGTGGCGGATCGAACTGCACGGCACTAAGGCCGGGCTCATTCTGACGAAATCAACAGGCGTGGTGGATCAGCATGAGGTGCTCCATCAGGGAGATTTCTACTTGCTCGACGGAAGGATGGCATCAGTTAGGGTCAGTGATAGCTGCGTATAACAGCGATCAGTTCGTCCGAGATCGTCTATGGTATATGTATCAGCAAACGTCTTTATCCCAGACTCTGAAATCGACATCCATGCGATGCGATCGCAGGGTGCGGGGGGCCAGAACGTCAACAAGGTCTCGACCGCCGTCCATTTGCGCTTCGATATCGGAGCATCTTCCTTGCCCCCGTTGTACAAAGAGGCGCTACTAAAGCTGAGTGATCACCGCATTTCTGAAAACGGCGTGGTGACGATCAAGGCCCAGTCGCACCGGAGCCAGGAGCAAAATCGCGCGGATGCGCTCAATCGGCTACAAACACTCATTCAGAGCGTGAGGATCCCGCGCAAGAAGAGAAAGGCGACAAAGCCCACTAAGCGTTCACAGCAGAGGCGGTTACAGAGGAAGGCGAAGCGCGCACAATTGAAAGCTCTGAGAGGAAAAGTCGAGTAACTGCTACGCTATTCCGCCGATGTCAGCGATCCGAGAATGTGATATCCCCCGTCCACGTATATTACCTCGCCAGTGATCCCGCGCCCGAGCGGGCTGATCAGGAACAACGCAGTGTCCCCGACCTCTGCCTGTTCCGTCGCGTGGCGAAGCGGAGCGAACTCCTTGTGATGGTCTACCATCTTGCTAATGCCAGACACACCGCGGGCTGCCAAAGTTTTGATGGGCCCGGCAGAAATGGCGTTCACACGGATGTTCTTCGGTCCGAGGTCATGTGCGAGGTAGCGCACGGTCGCTTCGAGCGCCGCTTTTGCGACGCCCATCACATTGTAATGGGGCACGACCCGTTCGGCTCCCAAATAGGTCAACGTGACGACCGACCCTCCTTGTATCATCAGCGGCATTGCAGCGCGCGTGACGGCCACGAGGGAATAGGCGCTTACGTCGAGTGCCGTGGCGAAACCCTTGCGTGTTGTGCTGACGAACTGGCCGACGAGTTCTTCCCGGGGAGCGAACGCGACGGAGTGGACGAGGAAGTCGAGATGGCCGACTTCCTTATGGACATGCTGCATTAAGGCTTCGATCTGAGCATCGTCCCCCACGTCGCAAGCAAAAGCCTTTGAGCCAGGCATAAAGGCCACGAGTTCTTCGACGTTCTCCTTCAATCGCTCGTTCTGGTAATTAAACAGAAGTCTCGCACCTTGGCCGGCTGCCGATTGGGCGATAGCCCAGGCGATGCTGTGCTTGTTGGCGACGCCAAGGATGAGTCCATTCTTCCCGTCTAGTAACATTGCTTTCTCCTGAGAGGATAGTGAAGTTACTTCAAGCCGGGGGCTGAAGATAGCATGATTTGCTGACTTGATCCAGGAGTGAGTGTAGGCAGGATTGCGGAATCACCAGAAGGTGACGATGTTATCGAGTGACGAGCACGAGGGTGTCGTTCTCGATCCAGAGAGGCAATCTGCGGCGAGAGTTTGAAATTGTCCTGGTTCTACGGAGAATCGAAGAGTTGCTGAGCGACATGATCCAGCGAGCCGCGCGGAATGTTCATCGATCTCAGTTTGTCCGGGACCGGTTTCAGTCGCACGACTCCATCTGCGCTTTCAAGCGTACCAGGAGAAGCGAGACATCTGTCCTATATATGGTGAAGAGGGGAGACGGACTGCTGAGGGCAAGACTCGTTATTCTTCGGCCGCATGACGCAATGCTCGAAAGGCCGCTAGCAAGCGACGGTAGGAATAATGGGCATTCCGCCCGCTTGGATTCGGAAGTAAGAACACCGGCACACCGGCCAATCGGGTAGTCTGAAGACCAAGCGACAGCCGGGAAGAGGTCCTTGTTTTAGTGGAGAAGATCATGCGGAAGATGGTCACGCCAAGCAACGCGACAATTTGGGGACGAAAGCGGGCCACTTTTTTTCTCACTCGGACGATGCCGGCTTGATATTCACGCGGTTTCAGGACATCAACGCCGGCACTACTTCGGCTGATGACATTCGTGAGACCCAAACCCCATTCGGGCAATCGCCAGTCGTCTTGATAAGTCAGCTGGTCTGTGACCAGTCCAGATTCATAAAGGAGCTTCCAAAATCGATTGGAATGTCCAGCGAAATGGTGACCCATTTGGGCAGATCGCAACCCTGGATTGATCCCGACAAATAGTACCCTCAGACCTGGTTGGATGTAATCCGGGAGTTTCCGGTAGACGATCACGTCCCAAGGCTCCTCTACCGCCTGAGGCAGATTAGTATGCCGTCAGCCATTCCGCCACAGAAAATAGGCGGGAACGGCCTTCCATTCTCCAAGTCTATTTGATCGTAAGTAATTGCTAAACAAAGGTTATTTAAGCACAACGTTGATTCGGCATTAAGCTTGCTGACTACCGACCCAGTATCGACATCTCGCATCAAATTCTCAAACATAAAAGGAGGTGACAATTTATGAAGCGCATGTTGATGGCAATTATGGCGGTCGCGGTGGCGGTCGCGTTCAGCGCGCCTTCCTTCGCCGGTGAGGAGAAGAAGGACAAAAAGGATGAGAAAAAGGGCGGCCACGTCATGATCTATGGCGAGGAGAAGAAGGACGAGAAGAAAAAGGACGACAAGAAGGGCAAGTAATCGCGTTTTTGGCGAGGCTAGCTGGCCTGAGGAGCTTCCCGTCAAGAACGGGAGGCTCCTTGAGGCGGTTTCAAGCTACCGATGTTCACTCCCAATATAGACCATCTGTAATCCGACAATCGTCTTTGCGTCCCTGATCTTTCCCCCTTGAATCATTGTAATCGCCTCACTCAGCGGCATCTCAACGATCTCGAGGACCTCATCACGATCCAACTGTTGGCGACCCTTCGTCAAGCCGGTGGCCCTATAAATGTGAATCACCTCGTCAGTAAACCCGGGAGCGGTGAAGATGCTGGATAGCAATTCGAAGGATCCTGCTCGGTAACCGATTTCCTCTTCAAGTTCTCGCGCTGCGCAGGCCACTGGATCTTCGCCTGGCGAGAGTTTCCCAGCCGGAATTTCATAAATAAATCCCCCTGCCGCATGGCGAAACTGACGGATCAGCACGACGGTGCCGTCCTTCTTGAGGGGGACAACCGCCGAGGCTCCGGGATGCCGCGCAATCTCCAAGTCAACCGTGACACCGTTCGGAAGGGTGATGGTATCAATATTCAACGTAATGATTTTGCCTTTGTATATGTGTCGCATGGCCAGTGGCTTAGAGGCTTGAGACTAGAGGCAAGGGATGACGACATCGGTGCAGGTCGGATGGCGCGATGTCATCTCATTTCCTCAGATGTCGGATCCATCGTCTTGTGCCGGGGCACCGCTAACCCTTGCGTTTATAGAATGGGGCCTTGACGACGACTGCAGGGACGGCCTTCCCACGGATGTCGATTGCGATCAAAGCCCCTGGGGTGGCATATGATGGTGGAACGTAGCCGAGCCCGATACCTTTCTGAAGCAACGGTGAAAGATTCCCACTGGTGACTTCACCAATCACTCGCGACGAAACCGGGTCGAGGATCTTAAACCCTTGCCGCGGCACAGCCTTCTCGACAAGTTCAAAGGCTATGAATCTTCGAGCCAAATCAGCCTGTTTCTGCGTTAACAAGGCCTTGCTGCCGATGAAGTCGCCCTTGGAGAAGCTGACGGTCCATTCGACATTTGCTTCAAACGGTGTTGTGTCTTCGTTAATATCATTCCCGTAGAGGAGGTAACCCATTTCTAGCCTGAGTAAGTCTCTCGCTCCGAGGCCGGCGGGTTTGAGCCCCCGCGCCGATCCTTTCTTGATAAGAAGGTTCCATAAGCGACCCACCTTGTCCGCCTCGATATAAATTTCGTAGCCCAGTTCGCCGGTGTAACCGGTCCGTGCGATAAGGCACGAGAATCCGCCGAGATCCGTCTGGAGGGCATGATGCAGTTTGAGCGTGGTGAGGGCTGATCGACTCAGGCCGACTAGCAACTCTCGAGACTGAGGGCCTTGAATGGCGACTTGGGACAACATTGTCGAACGATCCTCAAGGGCGACTGCTTCACCGGGGACCTGGTGGCATCTCAACCAGGAGAGAATCTTTTCACGGTTCGAAGCGTTGACGCACAAGAGGAAATCCTCTGATGCGATCCGGTAGACAAAAATGTCGTCTTTAATCCCGCCCTGCTCGTTGCAAACCATGGAGTACTGGGCTTGAAAAACAGCCAGTTTGAAAACGTCGTTGGTCGTAACTCGTTGGAGAAATGCCAAGGCACCGGCGCCTGACAGCCAAAACCTGCCCATGTGGCTGACGTCGAAAAGCCCGACCTTCGTCCGAACGGTCTGGTATTCATCCACGACACCGGTGTATTGAATGGGCATTTCCCAGCCGGCGAAGTCAACGAGCTTGGCACCGGCTGATTGGTGTTGTGTAATGAGGGGCGTGTGCTGCATGGCTTCATCACACGTCGTGGAGTCCGACGTCGAAGATTACGGGCGCGTCGAGAGAAATCACACGGTGGGCCTTGCGTGTACTATTCCCAAGAGTGGTAGCAAACATCATCTTCCGCTTAGCGCCCATATTCGTATAGTGCATCCATTCGTCCCATCCTTTGGTGACCAGCCAGATTTTGGGATGGAACGAGGAGGGCTGTCCTCGATCGACGGAACGCCCGAATCCTTCTCGATTCTCTAGCCAGCCGTCGTGGCAGGTCGCGCCTGTCTTTCCGGCAACGGTGACCTCACCACTATCGATGGCTTCATCCGCATATGGGAGCCTGGATGACGCCATGATGCCGTTCTCCCCGGCGTTATCGTCGTATTCTTTCATGTCCTCTCCCGCTCCGATGGTCAGCAGCAGGCCTGCATCATCGTTTCAATCCTGAACGATTTAGTGAATGATTTCGGCAGGCAATTCGTGCGACCGATGTGTTCACGAGTTCGGTTCTGCGAACAGCGCCACGCTGGCCGTGTAGCCATGCAGGAAGTTTCGGCCTCCGACCGGGCCAATTTCCCCTTGAGCGAAAAACCCCGCCACGGGGATGTTTCCAAACCGCTCGTGGACCACGCCGCTGTCGTGATGCGGGCGCCCAAATAGTCCCTGCCCGCGCCCGCAGCAACTGAAAAGCAACGCGCCCAACGGAGGTGTACTGTGTATTGTGCGATCCTTGGCAAGAAGAACCTGCAGATCTTCGCTGGCGGATCTGCCGTCGCGAAGTTGAAACTGGACGGTTTGGCCTTCTTGAACAACATCGCCGATCGCGATGGCGCCAGTCTGCTGATCTGCGCCGATCAAGTTTCGAACGAGAAAGTCCCCGCGCTCGAATTGATTCCGGTGCTCATCGATCACGATACCCAGATGGAGAGCTAGATGAGCATCGCGCCGGTGGGTGCTCTCTAGCGATTCAAACACATCCTGGAGTCGTTGGAGCGCAGGCTTCCCCCCGAGTTCGTAAATTAAGTTCTGCTCCGCTTTGGTGACGACGAATCGATCGCCAACCGGACAGCAACCTTGCGAGATTACCGTTCGGACTGAGACTGGCCCCGCCAGCCGTACGCCGACGAGTCCGCCGTCGAAGACCTCGTGATTGAGCAGCAGCCGGTTTGCGCCAGCGTCATGGCCTCCACCAGCCAGACCCCCGATAGCCTTGGCCTGCGGATACCGCTCCGCCATTACAGCCAGCACGTCCTGCATGGGTGTGGTAAAGGGGTCGGCGACCAGGACAAAAGTAGATTCGGCCACGGTGGACTCAGGCCAGTCGGTTATCCGGATCTGATCGTGCGAATCGGAAAAGGACAGCCGGAGCGGAGCCACATGAACTTGAGGCAAATGAGCGATCCAGAGTGCGAGGGCCGGGGCGGTTTCCAGTTCTTCGGATCCTCCGATCACACCCTCGCCTGAACAACCTACGCAGACCTCCGCTTTCAACGCCTCCTGAAGCATGGTTGAGATGACCGTAACTTGTGCTGCATGGTGGGCAGAGAAAAACACGAATGCGAGATCCACAGAGTGCTGACCGATCTGTCGGCGGACGGCATCGGCGACATCACGGGTCGCCGCCTCCGTGTCGGCATTTCGAGAAAGCGCCGACGCAAATTGAAGCGTGCCCTTGTGTGTGGCGTGCGAAGAATGCGTGATCATCGTATGGGAATCACAAGTCATACGCCAGGGTTCAGGCGTTCCGCTCGGTCCTTGGCGAGCTTCTTATAGTACCGCCACATGTAGGAATAGTAGTCGTCGAGTTGTGCCAGCAGATAGTGCAGTTCGGTCGGGTCTTCGGATTCGAGCGCCCGGACCATCCGCGTCCTTAAGAATTCACCGAACGCATCAGTTTTTTCCACGGCAGTCAAGAGCCGGAGCCCACCGCCGATTTGGTATTCGTTCATGACACCTCTCAATCGACTCCGGAAGCAGGATAGCGAGGGGATGGAGGAAAATGCAAGAGAGCTCTGTGTCGCACAACGCGGAAGGGCACCATCGGCTGACTATCGCTCCTGGCGACCGGTGATCAAGGACCGGAGCCGATCCAATGAAATTGCCTCGGCGCGGTTCCCGTCGCGTCCGACCACCGAGGTCGCCATGGTCAGCGCATTCAGGATTGCTTCCTCCGTTGCTTCAACAGTAGCGGTGAAGAGCGGGTTCAGATGGGTATCTGCGAGATGGGTTACCGTATAGGTCGGCTCCTTGGGATAGTGCGGAATGATGTTACCAGTCGAGAAGGCCAGCATGAAGTCGCCGCTGCCATGTCGTGCAGTGGAGCCAGTCCGTGCAAGTCCGAGCGCCGCGCGTTTAGCGAGGCGGGTCAACTGTCGGCCGTCCAGTGGTGCGTCGGTGGCGATGACTACGATGATCGAGCCTTCGCTGACACCTGCGTTGCGTCCATCAGAGACCTCACTGGTGCGAGTCGGTGCACCATCATAGAGTTGGCCCACGGGAATCCCACCCATAATAAGTTCTGGTCTCCGTCCATGGTTGGCGTTAACCAAGACCCCTAAGGTGTAACCTCCGTCTTTTTCCGAGAGGCGCCGGGACGCTGTGCCGATGCCACCCTTAAATCCATAGGACACCATGCCGGTCCCGGCACCGATCGTCCCCTCCGGAACAGGTCCCGACGAGGCTCCATCGAGTGCTTTTACCACGTCTGCTTCCGAGACATGACGACCCTGGATGTCGTTGAGTCGTCCGTCATCGCATTCGGCCACGACGGGGGTCAGCGTGTCATCGGTAATGCCGATCTCCGGATACTGCCGAATCATCCAACTCATGATGCCATTGGCAACGCGCGGCACGTTCAAGGTGTTGGTCAACGCCACGGGATATTCGAGAAATCCGGACTCGGCCACCCAGGAGAGACCGGTCATTTCTCCGGTCCCATTTAATACAAACGATCCTGCCGGGACTTTCTTGTGCCAGACGTCGTCGCGAGGAATGATGACCGTGACGCCGGTTCGGACCGGTCCATTTCCCGCCTTAAGCGGTCCATCTCCTTTGATCAAAGTCGTATGGCCGACCTTCACGCCGGCGACATCAGTAATTGCATTGAGCGGACCAGGCTGATACTGGCCAGTAATAAGACCGAGGTCGCGAGCGCGCATCCGTTGCTCGGAGGGACGATCCGATCCGACCTCCGCACTGGCCGTCGCGACGCACCCGGCGCAGAGACATGCGATGAGTACAAGCTCTAGATAACGGGGGTACGACAGTCGTCTTATGAAGTTAGGAGATTGCATGAACAGAATCTTGTTCTGGCACCACAACCTCCATACCAGCGTGTTCATTCTGGATAGCGGCCGCCAACGACAGGGCCTGTTTTTCCTCACCATGAACGACAAACACTTTCTCTGGAGGTGGAGTGACCGACCGGACATAGTCCAAGAGTTCGTTCCGATCCGCATGCGCGGAAAATCCGTTGAAGCGCACGACTTGTGCCCGCCGTGGTGTCGGAACCCCAAAAATAGGAACAACATCCCATCCTTCAACCAATCGGCGACCGAGCGTATGTTCCGCTTGAAAGCCGACGATGGCGATTACATTGGCTTCGTCCTGGATCGCATGCTTGAGGTGGTGCAGGACACGACCGCCTTCGCACATCCCCGAGGCAGCAATAATGACACATGGGCCTTTCGTGGTGTTGAGTCGCTTACTGTCTTCGATTGAAGATATGTAGTGGATGTAGCGTGCGGCAAACGGATCGCCGTCTGCAGAGAAGGTCTTCGTCGTCTCCTCGTCGTAACATTCAGGGTGTCGGCGGAAAATCTCCGTGGCCTTCGAGGCTAACGGTGAATCGATATAAATTGGTAAGGGATCGATTCGCCCTTCTGTGACCATATCCTTGATTCGCATGACCACTTCTTGCGTGCGTCCAACTGCAAAGGCTGGCACAATGATCTTCCCATCCGTTTTTCTGATGTGGGTGACCACCTCTACCGCCTTTGCCGTCATGTCCTCGCGGCTCTGTTCGTGCAGTCGGTCGCCGTAAGTTGATTCAATAATCAGGATATCGCAGGGGGGAGGCGGTGCCGGGTCGCGCAGAATCGGCATCGATTTCCGGCCTAAGTCACCAGTGAAGAGGATGGTCGTTGTATTTCCGCGATGGGTATACTTGAGCCGCACCGCAGCTGAGCCCAAAATGTGGCCGGCATCGTGGAAGGAGGCCGTAATGCGCGGAGCGATCTTGATTGTGTCCCCATAGCGAGCACTGCGGAACTGTCGCGCGATCTTGCGTACATCGTCTGTATCGTAGAATGGCCGAATGCACTGTTTGCCTCGTCGGCGTTCTTCCATGTTCACATAGGTACAATCATTCTCCTGAATGTGTGCTGAATCCTCCAGCACGACCTTGGTGAGATCGCCTGTGGCAGGGGTAACGTGGACCTTACCTGAGTACCCATATTTGGCCAATACTGGCAGAGCGCCAGAATGATCGATGTGGGCGTGGGACAACAGGACGGCTCCGACGGACTTCGGGTCGAATCCCAGGCGACGATTCTGGTGCTCGGCCTCTTCGCGGCGACCTTGAAACAACCCGCAATCCATGAGGACGTTACAGCCGGGGATCTGGACGAGATGGCGACTGCCAGTGACCGACCTCGCTGCGCCGTGAAACGAGAGCTTCATACTGTTGGTTTCATGCCGTTATGGGCTGCGATGACCTGCCATGTTTCTGCAGCGGTTTCCGCGTACTGGAATAGATTCAAATCCTGTGGACTAATCAAGCCGTTTTCTACCAGCATTGGCCAATTGATAAGCTGCTCCCAGAAATCCCGCCCGATCAGTACAACACTCACGCCGGTCACTTTACCAGTTTGAAGGAGAGTTAAGGCATCGAAGAGCTCGTCGAGTGTGCCAAATCCGCCCGGGAATGCGACAAGAGCTTTGGCTCGAAGCAGGAAATGCATCTTCCTGAGCGCAAAGTATCGAAATTGGAAACAGAGCTCCGGTGTGATGTAGGGGTTCGGTTGTTGCTCGTGCGGCAGGGTGATATTCAGTCCAACCGATTTCGCACTGATGTCGGCGGCTCCACGATTGGCCGCTTCCATGATTCCGGGACCGCCACCTGTCACAATGACAAAGTCGCACTGACCGTCGACTTGGCAGATACTCGACACCAGGCGGCCAAATTCACGAGCCTCGTCGTAGTATCGAGAGAGAGTCACGTGCCGGGTGGCCACCGCAACGGCTCGAAGGTAAACTGGATCACCGGGATGCTTCGCAAGTTCTGCTTCGGCTTCGGCTAGGGACCGCCGGGCTTGAGTCGGTTCGGTCAGCCTTGAGCTTCCGAACACGACGACCGTCGATCGAATACCCTGCTCGCGTTGGATCAAATCTGGTTTGAGCAGTTCCAGAGCAAGGCGAACCGGGCGGAGTTCGTCTCGCTGGAGAAACTCAGTATCACGGTCAGCGGGGATATAAGAGGCGGACCGTGTCAGGTTATCTTTTAGTGGTGTGTTGTCAGGGGGAGGAAGAGTCATGGCGCAGAATTATAAAGGCACGCAAAAGAACCAGCAATTCATGCTATCCCGACAGTCGGTATCATCAGAGTGTATAGCCTAGTCCTTGAAAGGCCAGAGTCGAAATTCGGACGATTGTGAATGAAACGCGAAGCCGTGATCTTGAACGACCCAGTCGTCATTGTATGTGACCTGAAACGCATCGGTGCCCAGGCCTCCTCCCCCGAGAACTAGCTCTGGCGCATAGAATGGGATCAGGAAACGGAGTCCCCATCCAAAGTCAACACGGAAGTATCTCCCATCGGTGAACTGATACCGAGCGATGACTCCACCATTGGATGAGAGCATTTGATTCGGTGCCCCGAGCTTCTCGACGACCTCTGATAGACTCGTTTCGCCGTTGACAACAAAGCTCACATCCTGTGCCGTAAGAGGCTGGTTGAGAGTTACTCGCTGCCATACCACCGGGCCTCGAATACATCCGGAAAGTGTGGTCAAACACAGGATCGTCCAGAAATAGGTCTGTAATCTTCGTTTCATCATGTGGAGGGTCGGATGAGCTGGTTAGTCGAAAGGCCAGAACTGGAACTCGAGCGGAGGTTTCTTCTTTCCAGCTATGACGTCTTCCACAACGCCGGCGCTGTTAAAAATGACGAAGATATCGTCACTCTTAATGTTGGTCCGAGAGAAGATGAGAACATATCCTGATTTTACATCGTAGTGATAATAGTGAAAGATGTCGTGTCCGTTGGGTTCGGTAATGATGCGATCCGGGGCCCCTAGAATGGAGGCAACTTCGGCCCTGGTGCTCACGCCTTTCTTAATCGTCGACACGTCACCCTGGTTCATGTCTTCGCCGTAGTTCCCTCGGACGAACGCGCACCCGCTTCCCAACAAAAACGAAAGGACCAGCCATGTCGTGAGCGCGGATCCTCTATACTTCGTAGACGGAACCTCGCCATTCTCCGAAGAGATCGACTTCATCATCACTCCTTTGGTGTTTTAGGAGGAAGAACAAAATCAGACTCATAGATCTGATAGGCCGACCGAATCAGCCCGAGTCGCACATAGGTTGTATGAGCGATGGGGTTATCTTTGTCGACATAGAGTCTGACGCCACAGACGTCGGCGCGCGCCCTGGCTTCTTGCAGAATAGCCTGATGCATTCGTGTGAATATGCCTCGGCGGCGCCATTTCGGATCGACGTAGACGCTTTGAATCCACCAAAAGGCTGCGTTGCGCCAGTCACTCCATTCATATGTGATCATGAGTTGCCCGACAAGTTGGACCTGATCAGGGTGAGTCACCTCGGCCACCATGAAGTGGCCGCGTGCAGGTGAGTCGACGACGGCGATCGTCCCTTCCCGTAGCCTCGCTCGGTCGAGGTTGCGACCTTCCGTTTCCAATGCCATTGCCGCACTGAATGATACAATCGACTCTATATCCTCGGGTCGTGCGAGTCTGACGGTTAGGTGCTCGAGGAAAGACATAGAGTCTAAGGAGTGCTTTCCGGAGCCCTCAGCCACCCGCGTTGTGGCTTATAGAGACCAGCGGAAAATTCCATCTTCATGGCTTCTTCTGGTGGAAGGCCTATCGGCCGAATCTGTTCCTGAGGGACGAAGGCCAAGTAACCAGTGAAGGGATGGATCGCCGTGGGGACAAAAACCATCAAGAGACTGGTTGTCGGCACGATCTGCAGGGCGCTCGGGGCGGTCCCCATCACAAATCCCAAGGCCCACACACCGTCACGGGGAAAGGGAAACGCCACGACCGTACTGCGGCCGAAACGAGAACGGAAATTAAAGAGGTCGGTCATGCCCTTGATCGTCACATAGATACTGCGGACGAGCGGAATCATTTCAATCCGCCGCTCTGCCCGCGTGATGATTTGATGTCCGACCATCTGTGTGGCGATGATTCCGGTGAGCAACACCAACAGGACAAGGACCAAAAATCCCAGGCCCGGGATATTCAAAGCAGTGTTCGATCTACTCACGTCGGCCAGGAGTTGGTCAAGAGTCTGGAACAGTGTCGAGAGAATCAAGAAAGTGGCCCAGGCTGGGACCAGCAACAGCAACCCACCAAGGAAAGCGCGCCAGAGCGTTTTTGACATCTTCAGAAACCCTCCGTTAGAACCTTGGACGGGGAGTCTAGTGTAGCAGAAACTGAACAGAGAAATAGAGTCTGATGCGGAACACTCCTTGATCTTGCGAGGAGCTCTGGGCTATTCTTGGCGCGCAATACGGATCACGAGGGTCCCAACAGAGGCGTGTACCATGGCAGAACACAGCGGATCGAGCCGAACTGTCAATATCGACAAAGATCTGCTGGCGATCCTCTGTTGTCCCGAAACCAAACAGGCCGTGCATCTTGCTGACGAGGCTCTCATCGGGAGGCTAAACGAGGCAGTCAAACAGGGCAAGTTGAAGAATAAGGCTCAGAAGCCCGTTACTGAATCTCTCGATGGCGGCCTGATCCGGGCTGATCGAAAGATTGTCTACCCGATCCGAGAAGACATTCCCGTGATGCTCATCGAAGAGGGTATTCCTCTTGAACAGATCGCGTAAAAATAACCTGTCCAACACGCTCCGTTGAGTTCTTGACCTAGTCACCGGGCACTCGGTCATCCCCTCATCGACAAGTACACTCGATCGCTGCCTCTAGTCCAGCAGAGCAGAAGGCATGGCGGATGTTGCGGTGCTGCGACCGCGTTCAAGAGCTACGGTCGCAGCACCGGACTGTCCCCGCGCTCACTTTCAGTCTTTGAGCCTGTCGACGAGCCACAGTACTGGCACAGATATTCGTAAAGGTTTCCGGTCGGCAGAACGAGGAGAAGTCGCTCTCGGGTCGGCGTCGCCACTCGGCACTGAGGGCAATAGAGTAAGGACGCGTTGAGAGAACGAAACTGGTCAGCCTCTTCACGGGTCTTCCGTGGAGCGGCGTGTCTGGGATGAAGTGACTGACTTGGAGGCCACGCTGGCCTTCCGGACTTAGGGGTTCCTGCTGGCATGGTCGAATTCTACGGAGATGCCCTTCGAATGGTCAATGGTACATCAGCAATTTCTTCGCTCGCGGGCTCTCATCACCAGGACGTCCCAGGGTCGTCTTTGGAGGTGTTGTGGCGGCTTTGTTTGAGGACTTTCCCGAGCACACGAGCGGTTTGCACTACGGCATACAAAGCGAGTCCGCTCAAGAAGCCGTAAAGTCCGGCTGTGCTCCATGGCCAATACCCGGGGGCGTGGAGCATCACCCCAAGGGCGATGTGCCCCCCAACTCCAAGACAGAGCGCGAATATGACCCACTCACGTATCAACATTCGACCGGTCCTGTGCCACGACGTTTAGGACCGACATGGAGGCGAAGTCGGAGGAAGGGGTCGCGGCTAAATTGCCGGAGTTTTGGCCGATTCTATTTCGGTGGCGGTGATCAAGCTAGACAGGTAATCTGCAACAAAATTCAGGGCTTCCTCCCGTCCGTCCGCTCGACGGCCCTTTTCGCGTCGCTGGACCGACAATTCATGATCCAGATCGGACTTCACTTCCGTGAGGACTCGTTGGAGGGAGGACGGCGTTAGGTTTGTATCCATGTCTTCGAGTTCCTGACACCGATCGAGCACCCAATTCAATCCCTCAATCCGGCCGGCATAGTGCTCCTGCTCCGCAGTGTCGATCCGCGCCATCGTCGTGGCAAATGTCTGTGCTTCGTATACGAGATTATAGAAGCTGGTCACGGCTCGCTGTAAAGTTGGATTCATGACACGTCCTTTTCCAGGGTGATCAATTACCTAATTATACATGAGAATGGTGACGCAACAAGGGAAATTTTCTCGGAATTCGGAATTAGGTGAACAGGAGGGAGTGAAATTCATTCATAAAACCATAATAGAGCGGCGCGAAATCCTTCAGGCTATCCGGGCTGGTTTCCTTGAGGCGCTTGAAAAAAAACACCTGTATGCGGGGGTCGAGTTGTTCCAAGAGATGGCTCAGTTGAGCCATTGTATAGTTTCCTGACGGGACGCTGAGAATATAGTGAACAAGTCGCTCCACGAATTGCTGCGCGACATATTCGCTCGTGAGGTAGCCGTCCGGTAGTTTGCCTGAAGCAAGGAATTCGTCGAAGGGGATGGCTTGCGCGGCAAATGGAATCGAAGACTGCTGACGGGAGGTCACGCTGAGGGTTCCCCACGGCTTGTGATGAAAAAAGTATTCCGGACAACTCTACTGAACCCCTTATGGCCCGTCAAGTGTACAGAAGGAGTAGCAGAGCTTGAGCCGAAAGACTGAGAGGAAACAGAAAGGGCAAGGCCAAACAGAGCTTGTTCGACCCGCAGCGCCTACAATAGATCTTAGCGATGGGAAAAATCTTTACGTGGAATCTCCGCATCTGTAAACAGTATAAACAGAAAGGGCAGGGCCCCTTGCGGAACCCTGCCCCTCGGTGAAGCAACAACTAGCTATACGTCACAGCCAGTTGACACGCTC
>UEXT01000046.1_pt1 | contig 26236 bp, 27 predicted proteins | sample 4301081 | NCBI WGS metagenome assembly UEXT01 (sample SAMEA4773177, study PRJEB27434) | metagenome | biome: 2259; feature: agricultural soil; material: soil | place: USA | collected 2014-09 | depth 0.25 m
TATTTCACCGGTGAGAGATGGGGCAGGCCGAGTAATCGGAGCCTCGAAAGTGGCGCGGGACATCACTGAGCAAAAGCGGACTGAACAGGCACTACGAGAGAGTAGGGAGCGGCTCCGTTCGCTTGCGGATGGGCTGGAAGCCGAAGTGCGCCTCCGGACCCGGGAACTGGAAAAAAGAAACGCGGAAGTTCTGGACCAATCGGAGCAGCTGAGAGACCTTTCAAACCGGCTCTTGCGATCCCAGGACGACGAGCGCAGACGCATCGCGCGGGAGCTGCATGACAGTGCAGGTCAAATTCTGACAGCTCTGGGAATGAGTCTTGGCAACATCGGTAAGTGTGTAAAGCACGATCCGCAGCTTGCCGAAGGGGTGGAAGACAGCCAGGAACTTGTTCAACAGCTGAGCAAAGAGATACGGACAACATCCTATCTGCTGCATCCCCCTTTGCTAGACGAGAATGGTCTACCCGAAGCGATTCGCTGGTACGTACACGGGCTGGAGGGGCGCAGCGATCTGAAGATCGAGCTGTGCGTCTCCGAAAACTTTGGCAGACTTCCCTGCGAGCTGGAGATGGCGCTGTTTCGCATTGTGCAGGAATGTCTCACCAATATTCATCGCCATTCCGGTAGCAAGAAAGCGACAATCCGGATTGCGCGGAAAGCGGAGACTGTTTTCCTGGATGTTCAGGACGAAGGCAAAGGAATACCGGCAGACAAGTTGGTTAGTATTCAGGGACAGAACGCTGGCGTGGGAATCGCGGGAATACGCGAGCGCGCCCACCATTTGAGAGGAACTGTGAACGTTCAATCGAGCTCCTCAGGTACTACGATCTCGGTCACGGTTCCTGTTCCCATCGCGCCTGTTCCCCAACGTGACAGCAGTGTTCTACCAACTAGGGCTGCCGGATGAGTTCTTGCGGAGCGTAGCGGTATGCGTATTCTCATCGCCGATGATAGCAACGTTGTTCGTCGTGGTGTGTGTGGAATCTTGTCTTCAGAGAAGGAGTTCGAGGTCTGCGGGGAAGCCAGGGATGGATCGGAGGCGCTGCAAAAAGCCCGGGAACTTTTGCCCGACCTGATCCTGCTTGACATAAGTATGCCAGGGATGAATGGGCTGGAAGCGGCGCGACGTCTCCGGGAAGAAGTGCGGCAAGCGAAGATCTTGGTGATTAGCCAGCATGATTCACTTCAGCTGCTGCCGAGCGTCATAGCAGCTGGCGCGGATGGTTGCATAGACAAGAGTCGTCTTAGTCAGGATTTGGTGGCAAGTATCAAGAACTTCAACTGCGCCTGAAGCCACGAGGATATTGGGCGTCGTTCGGCACTGATCAGAATACGGACCGCCCTACTCCCACCCGCGAGTGGATTCATCGCTCACCCTCCAGCGATCGCTGTCTAGCTGGTGATGACCTCAACCTCGCCACGCTTGTCAAGTATTTGGAAGCGGACCAAGTTTGCTCGCCGCTCCAGAAAAAGGTCTACACTAGCATCGCCTACTCCCAAATCCCTGATCCAGAGTTCCGGGATTGCCTCGATGCCTACCGTCCTACCTTCGTCAAGAGCCTGGTTATGATACCGGTTCGGGTGAAGGATCCGATGGCGGCCATCGGGAACTACTGGGCAACGCCACACCTGGCAACGGCTGACGAAGTCGAACTACTTCAGGCACTCGCCAATACTACGGCGGTGGCCCTCGAGAGTGTTCGACTGTATGCGGAACTTGAGCAGCGCGTGCGCGAACGCACCCAGCAATTGCAGGAAGCCAATTCGGAGTTGGAAGCCTTCTCCTATTCTGTGTCCCATGATCTGCGCACACCGCTCAACCAGATCACAGGATTCAGCAACTTGCTGCTGGAACAATTTGGAAGTGATCTCAGTGACAAGGCGCGCCATTATCTCGAACGCACGATCGAAGGCAGTCACCGAATGGCTCAATTGATCGCTGATTTGCTGCGCCTAGCCAAATTCACGCAGGCACCGCTCGAATACGCGCGCGTGAATCTGACGACCATAGCTCAACCTATCATAGCTCGGCTCAAGTCCGAGGCGCCGGATCGCCAAGCTGAATTTCGCGTGGAAGCAGATCTTGAAGTGCGAGCCGACCTCGGATTGTTCCAGGTTGTCATGGAGAACCTGTTGTCCAATGCGTGGAAATACACGGCGAAAAAACCCAGGGCCGTAATTGAAATTGGATGTCTGGGGGCTGCGGAGGGCGGTGCGTATTTCGTGCGGGACAATGGCGCCGGGTTTGATATGCAGTATGCTGCCAAGTTGTTTGCTTCTTTTCAGCGGCTGCACAGTCAGAACGACTTTGTCGGGCACGGTGTAGGCCTCGCCACAGTTCGCCGCATCATCGGACGCCACGGAGGTCGAATCTGGGCGGAGGCTGAGCCGGATAAGGGAGCCACTTTCTTCTTTACGGTGGGTGTGCCGCCAAGCTGATTTCCCCGCCCGGGCCGATGCTGGAGACGCGCTAGATTTCCCATCCCGCCTATACCCTTCCAAGGAGCGCCTCGCTTCCCAGCTATTCCCTTCACATAGGGCTGCCCGATTCTTCGCGGGACAAAGGGTGGGATTTTTCGCATGCCAAACATGCGGGATCCAAAAACTGGCTCGAGACGTCCTTGTTGTTCTTGCGAAAGGACCAATATTTCTGAGTAGTAAGCATGACCTGTCTTGTTCGGAACAAACACGACAGGACACATTAGATTTACGCTACAGCAATAGACTCTTGCGCTTACTGTCTAGCCCGTATTCACAAACTAGCGCTAGGGAGTGCATTGTTGTTCTGGGACCATCCTGGGACGGGTTGTTTGCTTGCCAGTTGATTTTTTTACCCTTCCTTCTACCCCTTTGAGCAAGGCATGGTTCGTAACCTGCCGGCCAGAGGACGGAACAACCTTTAATTGAAAGCAGGATATATATGGAAAACAAGGTGCGTAATGGAGTTGCAGAAGATCGTCTCACCGGAGCAATCGAGTCCCAGACTTCGCGAATTCCGAGCTCGGGATATTTAGCGGCGGCATTTGGAGCCATCGGCGCCTCAGCCATCTTGAAGATGATGGGCAAAGATGATTGGGCTCTTTTCGTAGGACAATGGCCTGCCGCCTTCATGCTCATGGGTGTTTACAACAAAATGGTCAAGCAGCACGGTTCGGACGCGTACAGCCAAGCTGCATGACGAGAGTCCCCCGGTATGGTCCGTTTGCCGGGCGGGCAGGGAAAATGCATGGAGCACGGAGAAAGCGAGTGGGGATATGTCTATTCTAGCCTGGATCTTATTGGGATTGGTCGCTGGGTTCATTGGAAGCAAACTGGTGAACAAAACAGGGGAAGGTGTGCTTCTGGATATCGTTCTCGGCATTGTGGGCGCTGTAGTCGGCGGTTACGTCTTCAGCATGTTTGGCGCGCACGGGGTAACCGGCTTGAACATTTATAGTTTAATCGTAGCCGTGATTGGCTCGGTCCTGGTGTTGGTGATCTACCACGCAATTAGGGGAAGCGCCAAACGAGCTTAGCAAAAGCGAGGTTCCTTTATCCTGTATCCTGCCCACAGGGCCAGGAAAGGTTGGGTAGCGAGTGCGGTCGGATGAAAAGGATAGCCGCAGATGATCCTGGATAGAAGAGCGTCGCGCGTAGTCATCACGCTGATGCTGTTTGGCGTGGCTGCAGCCCTGCTGTACGCAGCCAGGAAAACACTGGCTGTGTTTCTATTTGCGATACTCTTCTCCTATCTGCTTGATCCTGCTGTCGTTTGGGTTCAGCATGCTTCCCGTCTTTCCAAGCAGAACCGTGCCTTGGCAGCCCCCTCGCACTTCTGCTAGTTGACGGTCGCAGCCGAGGCTACGGTGCGGCAGATAGGGAAGCAGCTAACGTTATCACACTATTTAGCGCATTAAATGTACAGGGGTTTACTGTACGGGCTGAGGCCGGTCCAATTACTTTCTGTTTAGCCGATACCAATGTCTTCGATATGCTCCAGCATGTCGGCTGGATCTGCATAGACGCGAAAGGCGCCAGCTTGTTCCAGTTCGGCCTGGCTGGAGCCACCGGAGAGAAGGGCTACCGAGAGCGCCCGCCTGCGACCCGCGGCAAGCATATCCCAAACGCTATCGCCAACCACAACGCAGTGTTCCACCGGGACTCCCAACCGCTTGGCAGCGCTGACGAATACGTCGGGAGACGGCTTGGCCTTGGCAACATCATCGCCGGTGACGACCACCGTCTTAGCCGGAATTCGCAACGTCCGTAGCAGTTTTTTCGTTTGTTGTTTTCCGCCCGTCGTTGCAATAGCCCATCCCATACGATGCTGCGTGAGGTACCGAAGCAATTTTTCTGCTCCTGGAAGCGGTTGGATGGAGCTTATTGATTTATTGAAGACCGCATCGTGCGTTTTCTCGAGTTGCTCCACATCGATCTTGGAAGAATGTAATGCGTGCTCGCGAACCAGTTGACGGACAAGGGAGCGACCACTCATCCCGATGCGCCGATGAATCTTCCACTCAGGAACGAGAATTCCGGCATCTCTCAGGGCGGCCGTCCAGGCGGCCACGTGGCGGTATGCGCTGTCTACTAACGTACCGTCGAGGTCGAACAGGAAGGCGGGATCGCTCGCTTTCGAGATCATCAGTGAGGTCCAATCAGGGCGGCTTTTCTCGAAATCGCCCGCAATCGCGGTAACACTTCCTTCCCGTAAAAATCTATTACGCTTCTCTGATCGCGTTGGCCCGAATGGATATGCACCCCTGTGGCACCGCCCTTGAACAGATCCGCGAGTACCTTCACATGAACCTCCGGATCAGTGCCCACCGGCCAACCTTCCGTCACTTTGTCGAGTGGTACCTCACCTTTGGCGCGGTCCTGAATAGTTTTGGGATCGCGAATATCGAAATAGGGTCTCCAGGCCTTCGGACCGAAACGCCAGAGTTCCGCCGCCTCATTAAGCTCGCTTCGGCCTCCCACTACGACGTACTGCTCAATAAAGACGGGCATTCGGGCGGGATTCTTACCGGCATCAGACGCTCCCTTTTGAAATTCAGCCTTGTGCTCGTTCCAGGTCTTGGGATCGGTAATGAGTCCATCGGCGTATTGCCCGCAGCGGCGCATTGCCTTTGGGCCATTGCCCGCCATCAATAAAGGGATGGTCTCAGTCGGCGGGTCGTACAGACGGGCATTGACCTTGTAATAGTTTCCCGAGTGATCAACTTGCCAACCGCCCCAAAGCTTACGAATGATGTCGGTGGCTTCCACCAGTCGTTCAGAACGCTCTGTTCCACTTGGGCCACGAGCCCGTCGCGGCCTCTTCATTCAATGCTTCGCCCGAGCCAACTCCGAGAAAAATTCGACCGGGCGTCAGAAGACTAAGCGAGGCGAAGGCCTCCGCCACCACCGCGGGGTTATAGCGAAACGTCGGGCAAGTAACGGTTGTTCCCATCCGGATGCGCTTGGTCTTTTGCCCGATTGCGCTCATCGTGATCCAGGCTTGTCCCGAATGCCCCTCATTTTCCTGCCATGGCTGAAAATGATCACTGACAGCGAGAAGATCAAACCCGGCCTGATCAGCGGCGATTCCGAGTTCGACAAGTTCCGGAACCTTGAATTGCTCATGCGCCAACTGAAAACCAATCTGTGGCTCGAGCCACGAAGAGGCCATTGATTCTGTTCGATTCACGGCGTGTTGTCCCTCCTGGTTCTCGACTTCGTCATTTCTTGAAAGATCTATATTGAATGGCGATGGAAAGATTCTGTCGAAACGCGCAAGCACGGCCAAAGACGCGACGGACTTCAACCATCCTCGTCGGTCGAAAGAATCGGAGATCAGGCGATTCGACTTTTGGCGGGAGATTGTCATCATCGCAACATTTCGCGGATAGTCCGGTGACGACCCGCGCGCTCAGCTTTAGCGCGAGTAGGATGCATCGACCTCGCACAAGGATGGTCGACACGATTGACGTGGCCTACCCTCTTTTTGAGGATTCCTGTCAGTGATTACGAACACTTTCGGCCCATTCCAGCAATTGATCCGTCGGCATGTAATTGAGAATTCTCTTCGGATCAAGTTTGGCCTTGAGAGCCGCAGCTACACCAAGTTCCATGAACTCAAGCTGTGAGGCTCCGTGCGAGTCCGTTCCCAACGAAATGCGGCATCCTTCCTTCTTCGCGATAGCCAGAAGATCAATGCTGAGATCCTGCCGGTCCGGATAACAGTCGATTTCGACAGCTTTATCGAGTTTCGCCGCCAGAGCAAAGAGCCGCGCCCAATCGGCGCTCAAACCAATACGAAAGTTGTAAATTCGTCCGCGCGGATGGCCAAGTATGTGAATGGAAGGGTTGCGTAGGGCGGCAAGATAGCGTTCAGTCTGATCTTCCTTTCGTCTATGAGCAGAATGAAAACATCCAAGCACTAGATCCAGCCTGTCTAGCGCGACGGGATCCATGTCCCCTGCCCCGCTCGGAGACAGATTCAACTCGACAGAACGTAGGACACGAAAACCGCCGGCATTCACTCGCAGGCTTTCATTGACCTCTGCGATTTCCTCTCCTTGCTTTGCGAGCTGGTCTTCGTCGATGCCGCTAGCAATCTTGAGTCCTTTGGAATGGTCGGTGATCGCGATATAGGAATATCCACGCGACCGTGCGGCTTCTGCCATATCTTGAACCGGCCCCGAACCGTCGCTCCAAAGTGTGTGCATCTGGAGGTCGCCGCGGTCAAACCTTTTCAGCCACTGGAGCAACTAAGAGGTGGCGCATTGTAGCAGGCGACTTTTCGAGGAGGAAACATGGCGAACGAAGGCTTGAGAGACCTTTACATTGACGAGCTTAAAGATCTTTATAACGCGGAGAATCAACTGGTGAAGGCTCTTCCGAAAATGGCGAAAGCCGCTTCATCCGATGAACTCAAACAGGGGGTTGAGGAGCATCTTGAACAGACGCGTGGCCACGTCCAGCGACTGGAGCAGATTTTCAAGTCTCTTGACGAGAGTCCCAAGGGAAAGAAATGTGCCGGCATGGAAGGACTAGTCAAGGAAGGCAGCGAAATCATGGAACAAGACTTCGAAGGAGCCCTGATGGATGCCGCGTTGATTGGTGCGGCCCAGCGTGTAGAGCACTACGAGATTGCCGCATACGGAACTGCTTCTGAATTCGCCCAAATTCTGGGAGAGTCAGAGCACGTGAGACTGCTGGACGAAACCTTGCAGGAAGAAAAGGAAACCGACGAAAAGCTGACTGAGTTGGCCAAAGAGATTAATCCGCAGGCCAACGAAGGAGCGCAAGAATCCGAAGAACCGAAACCGACTTCGAAGCGTTCTCGACGCGCGGCTTAGTTCAGCATCAAGAAGGAGAAGCCCCTATGTCAAGCCCGGTAAGTGTCAAGAGTCATTCTGTGCATCCGATGCTGGTAGGATTCCCGATCGGACTGTGGGTGTTTGCGCTGGTATGCGACGTGGTGCACGCCGTAGGTGGCAGTGCAGTTTGGCAAACGGTTGCCACTTTCTGCGTTGCGGGCGGAATCGTCGGTGCCCTGCTGGCGGCAGTGCCGGGTTTGATCGACTACTTCTCGATCGACGAAGCGGAGATGAAGCGGATCGCGAACGTCCACTTGGCGGTCAACTTGGCCGCCGTTGTAATTTTTGCGATTAATCTCTGGTTCCGACTTCGTCTGCCAGCGGAGAGTAATGTGCCTCTCGGCCTGTCAGTTGTTGGAGCGCTAGCTATTGGCTTCGGCGGCTGGCTCGGCGGCGAAATGGTGTACGTCAAGGGAATGGCAGTTGAAGCCGTCGAGAAACTAGCGAAGAAGGCCGAGCAACCGTCGCCGCGGCGGGCGGCATGATGTCGACGGCTTCGCAAGTCCAGTCAAATGACGGCTTGTCCATCAAGTCGTTAAATTGCGCGACTCTTCCTCTCTAAGTTACACCAAGACCCTTCGCGGCGGTTTCTTTGAGAAGCAGGGACCCGTTTTGGTGATGGGCCTTCCGCAACGGGTTGCGCTGGCCAGGTACGAAAGCAGGCTAGACGCAGGGCCCCTCATGGCGAGGCCTGCGTGACTCAGTTGTTACGCCGATTTTCGGGTTCTAGCCTCCGACGAGCTTGCTCGCTGCTTCTTGCCCCGCCCGGAATTTTCACCTTGCGATGTTTCCATCGTCTCAACACCCTCTTTTAGTTCGGGAACCTCGACGATTTGCCAATCGCCCCCTTCGTTCCACGGGCCACGGGCGTCGGTCTCGCCGTCATCTCCCTCGCCGGTCGAATCGTTGAAATACTGGTCGACCAGTACAGGAGTCGGCGGTATCTTGCCAATCGAAAATGGCGCTTTGCCCATGCTCTCTAGAGCAGCGGTGAAAACCTTCATGTGGGTAATCTCTCGCGTCATCAGGAATTGAAGTGCATCCTTCGATCCAGGATCGTCGCAGAAGTTGATTAAGCGCTCGTACACAATCTTGGCGCGCGCCTCGGCGGCGATGTTGCTTCTCAGGTCCACATCCAATTCGCCAGTGATTTTGAGGTAGTCGGCTGTCCATGCGTCGCCCATCGAGTTGAACAAGCTGACGCCACCCCCACCGGCAATTGCGATCAGCGGATCCACCTCTCCAGCTTCACGATCCTTCTTCATAGGCTTAAGGTGCATCCGCGCGAGAGTGCCGACAACCTCCAAGTGGCTGAGTTCCTCCGTGCCGATGTCCATCAGCATGTCCTTGCGGTCGGGATCGTCGCAGTTCAGCCCTTGGATTGAATACTGCATTGCGGCAGCGAGTTCGCCGTTGGCTCCACCAAACTGTTCGAGCAGCATATTGCCGAATCGAGGATCCGGCGTTCCGACTTTTACGGTGTACATCAATTTTTTTATGTGGTGGTACATGGGTCCTCTCTATCAAAATATCCGTGCATTGCAGTCCCAGATTCAAAGGTCCTATTAAACCGATAGGCTATGTTCTGGGAAATGACAATCGATAAGATTGCGTAGATTGTCACAGCTTTTTCCCTACACGATGACGAGCGACCGACACTATGCGCTGATGGGTAGCTCGGCCTGCTCAAGGACAATAGAATCGCTCCTTTTACTGCAGCTTCTAAGGCGCCGAGGAGGGCGTGGCCGCGCACACCAACCCCGTTGGCTTCCTCAACAAAATTACTTGTCCGCGTACGACGACAGAATGACGATTGCGGTGTCTGGAGCCTGCTTCTTGATCTCCTGAACCGCCTGTAAGCCGTCACCACGGCATGGTGATATTAACGACGACGACATCTGGCCTCACGCGCTTAACCTGTTGGAATGCTTCCGCTCCATTCTCGGCTCTCCACAGGCTGCAAAATGAGGATGCTGCTGCAGGGCCGAACGCACCAAACCTCGTACAACAGAGTGATCGTCAGCGACCACACTCGGATGCGAACACCCCCGGTTGGGCTTGTTTGCGCGTTCATATCCCACTAAGCAACGCCGGAGATCCTTCAGGCTTTAAGTTAGATGCAATGTGGGAGCGTTTGTCGAGTTCTTGATACCGTGGTCCAGGTGACATTTTCTCCGGGAGCAAAGGACCGGTGCGGCACCGCCCTACCAGAGACGTAGGAAACGCAACTCTCCTTTCTGAGCCATCGCACCTTACCCAGGACGCATCATAACTTCTCCTCACCTCGGTGAATCGCGTATGCATTTTGCGGAAAGCCGAGACTTGGGAAAAAAAGCTGCCGTGGCTGGTCTCACAGCAAGAAGGGACAGGAAATGGCAAGGCAGTTCGCAATTGTGACAGGTGCATCGAGCGGTATCGGACGTTCACTGGCAAACGAGCTCGCGTCGCGCGGGTATGACTTGGCAATTTGTTCTTTCGGAGAGCGCTTGTGGACCGCTGCGGAAGAATTGCGCCCGCAGGGCGTCGAGGTCACGGAAATTCAAGCGGACTTAGCTACACGGGAGGGGGTGGACCGATTCTGGGAGCAAGTGCAGTCCCTTGGACGGGATATCGACGTGGCATGCATCAATGCAGGCGTCGGCGTCGGGGGACTTTTCGCAGAAACGGATTTGGATGCCGAGTTGAATATGGTCTCCCTCAACTGCACGGGCACGGTGCAATTGGCGAAATACGTGGTTCAGCATATGCTCTCTCGCAACGACGGGAAAATCCTGTTCACAGCCTCCATCGCTGGCAAGATGGTCGCGCCACGTGAAGCAGTGTATGCGGCGACGAAAGCCTTTGATCTATCTTTCGCGCACAGTCTTCGTTACGAATTGCGCGACACACGGATCACGGTGACCGCTCTTCAGCCCGGTCCCACCAACACCGATTTCTTCCACCGCGCCGGCATGGATAACACGGAGGTCGGATCCGAAGGGAAAAACGAATCTCAACCGGATGATGTCGCGCGTCAGGGTATCGAAGCGCTTCTATCGGGGAAAGACCATGTGTACGCGGCATCGGCAAAAACCAAGGTTGAGGGCATGTTGGCCAATGTAACGCCGGGCAGCGTGAAAGGTGCGATGCACGAAAAGATGGCAAGACCTAAAGCGAGCTGATCTTCGTGTCACGACAATTCTTCAATAGAAGCAAGGATTTCTTCAGGAGTAGGGAATGTCGAAAGCATTGAATGAAAAACCAAACGCAGAGCCGCTGTCCGCTGCAGCGAGTGCCGGAGTCATTTTGGACGGCCGCTATTTGCCACCGCCCGAGGATAAAGACGGGAAGATATGGGTAAGAACGAGTGCCCTGATACATGCCAGTGCCGAAGATCTTTACAACATGTGGCGCGATGTTGAAGCCGCGCCCATGTGGCAAGAACAGATCGAACAAGTGACGCGAACCGGGGAGACCACCTCTCATTGGGTGATGCGGTCCGCAGCCAGCGATAAGGACAAAGGCAATAACACCATCGAATGGGACTCCGAAATTCTAAGGGATGAACCAGGACGCCGTATCGCCTGGAAATCCATCGGGGGCGAATCAGACAACGCGGGCGAAGTTGTCTTTGAGCCCGGCCCCGGTGGGCGAGGAACTATGGTCACGGTTCTGCAGGAATTTCGTATGGGGAAGTTGGCCAACGCGTGGGAAACGCTCGTAGGCCGAAACCCGAAGCAGGCTGTCATTGAAAACCTCCGGCATTTCAAAGCCCTCGCAGAGACAGGTGAAATCCCGCGGACCCAAGGTCAGCCTCATGGACCACGAGGAATGATAGCGGGCATTAAGAAATCGCTGTACGGCGAGGAGACCGCAGTTCCGCCCGGACTGAATCGCAAAGCAAGCTAGATCAGGAGCAGCTTCGAATACTTTTATTCGTCAAATTGGAGTTGAGTTATGAAAGCGCTCTGTTGGATGGGAAGTAGCAAGGTTGAGGTTCATAACGTCAGCGACCCGACGATCTTGAACCCGCACGACGCCATCATCAAAATTACACGCACCGCCATTTGCGGATCGGATCTGCACCTGTTCGATGGATTCATCCCAACCATGGAAGAAGGCGACATTCTCGGGCACGAGTTCATGGGGATTGTCGAAGAAACAGGAAAGGGCGTAACGAATCTTCAGCGGGGCGATCGTGTAGTCGTGCCGTTCACGATCGCGTGCGGGAATTGCGAGTTCTGTAAGAAACAGATCTGGTCGGCCTGTGACAATACCAATCCGAACGCCCACTTGATGGAAGCAGCTTACGGATATTCCGGTTCGGGTCTGTTCGGATATTCCCACATGATGGGAGGATATGCCGGCGGACAGGCGCAATATGTTCGGGTGCCTTTCGCGAATGTCGGCTCTCTGAAGATCGAGAGCGACCTTGCTGATGAAAAGGTGCTGTTTCTTTCCGATATCTTCCCGACCGGGTATATGGCTGCCGAGAACGCTCAAATCCAGGAGAATGACACCGTCGCGGTATGGGGCTGTGGTCCCGTCGGACAGTTTGCAATCGCCAGCGCATTCATGCTGGGCGCCGCCCGTGTTGTAGCCGTTGACCGCTTCCCCGAGCGCCTGGAATTGGCCCGTTCCATTGGTGCCATAACAGTCGATTATTCCGAGAAAGATGTAAGCGTACTCACTGCCTTGAAAGACCTAACGGGAGGAATCGGCCCCGATTCTTGTATTGATGCAGTGGGCCTGGAAGCCCATTCTGCCCAACTCCAGGGAATCTACGACAAAGTAAAAACTGCATTGATGCTAGAAACCGACAGACCCAGTGTTCTGCGCCAAGCAATTCAATCAGTGCGCAAGAGCGGCACGGTTTCCATACCAGGGGTGTACGGAGGTTTGTTAGACAAGGTTCCCTTCGGGGCCGCATTCGGCAAGGGCATAACGATGAAAATGGGACAGACGAACATGCACAACTACATGAAGCCTCTGTTGGAGCGCGTGGAAAAACGGCAGATTGATCCCAGCTACATCATTTCGCACCGTATCAGTCTGGACCAAGCACCCGAAATGTACAAAGTTTGGCGAGACAAGAAACAGAATGTCACCAAGATCGTGATTGATCCCTGGGAAGCTTAGGGATACCAGCTTCGCAGTCTTACGCGCTTTCCACACGTCGCAACGCGAGGCGTGTCGTCATCAATAACAGAATTAAACCGAGGTTCAGCGCTTGTATGGAGTCCCGAGAAGCAGCACCTCTCCTACAGTAAAAACCGGATTGATCGATCACGAGTTGTTCGCGTTATAACGTTCTCGTTAAGGAAACCGATATGAAAGCAGGTTCGCCGCAACCCTCGGAAAACGCTTGGCGGGACCTGTATCTTAGCGCCCTCTTTGAGGCGGACCCGGCCAAATTGCTGGAACGAATTGCGGAGGCGGAGTACGCACTTAGTCTGCGTGAACGCGAGCTGTGGTATTCAGGCGGCGATCACGCTAAAGAAAAGCTCGCTCTAACGGGTGCCCTGCGCGCTCTCGAGGTATTGCGGAATATTCACCAATACACGCGCGCCGTCACCCCGCCCCCAGCCAGGCAGGGTTCCAGCGTCCTTCGGCAAAGTGGTAGGTCTGCTACGTCTTTTGCTCAATACGATCAAAAAAGCTATCCGACCGTTCGCTTTCTACATTTATGAAGATGCAGCTGGCTGGGTAGCACCTTTGCTTGCCAACTTTTGGAGAAGGTGTTGCATCACAACGCCGTTATAACGCTTTAGGTAGTTGGCGGAAATGAAAGGGGCCCACAAAGCGTCGTCCTCGAGCTACCAAGTTTGTCGTTCATCCGTCATAGTTTTCCTAATTATCCAAGTCTGCACTATCGTCCTACCCGGCGCATTCGCTCAAACTGGTTCTGTGCAACAGCCAGCCGTCGAGCGAAACTATCAGCCTCGTTCCTATCAAGGTCAGATCGAAGCCGATGACGGACAGTGGATTCGGCCGGCAAAAGATTACGCGAGTACCCGTTACAGTTCGCTCGATCAAATCAATGTCAAAAATGCAAAGGACCTGAAGCTCTCCTTCACATTTTCCACCGGCATGACTCATGGGCATGAGGCTGCACCTCTGGTCGTGAACAACACGATGTACATCGTGACACCGTTTCCGAACAATCTGTACGCTCTTGACCTTAGCAATCCGGGCGCTCCGATGAAATGGGCATATGAGCCGCTGCCGACGCCCGCGTCACAGGGAGTGGCATGCTGTGATGTGGTGAATCGAGGCGCTGCCTATGACGATGGCAAGATTTATTTCAACAGTCTCGACAATCAGACCGTTGCGGTAGACGCCGCCACCGGGAAGGAAGTATGGAAAACCCGCGTCGGGGACATCAACAAGGGCGAGAGCATGACCATGGCTCCGCTTGTCGTCAAAGGCAAAGTCCTCGTAGGAAATAGTGGCGGTGAATTTGGAGTTCGAGGTTGGCTGACGGCGCTCGACGGGAGAACCGGCAAGATCGCCTGGAAAGCCTATACCGCGGGGCCGGATAAAGATGTTCTGATTGGCTCGAGATTCAAACCATTTTACGCGCAGGATCGAGGCCAAGACCTGGGTATAAAGAGTTGGCCGCCCGACGCATGGAAAATTGGCGGCGGTGGAGTGTGGGGATGGATTTCGTATGACCCGAAACTAAACCTCATCTATTACGGCACCGCGAACCCTGGGCCTTGGGACGCGGAAGCTCGTCCGGGCGATAACAAATTCACGTCCGGCATATTCGCACGCGATCCCGACACGGGCGAAGCTGTGTGGTTCTATCAGTTCAGTCCCCACGATCTTTACGACTATGACGCGGTAAACGAAAACATCCTGCTCGATCTTCCTATCCACGGACAAACCAGGAAAGTCTTGGTTCATCCCGATCGGAACGGATATGTATACGTCATCGATCGCGCGACCGGAGAAGTCCTGTCTGCGAACGTTTTTGCGCCCATTACCACGAGTCGCGGCGTCGATTTGAAGAGCGGCCAGCTTCAGTATGTGGAAGAGAAGAAGCCAATCACGGGAAAAGTGGTGCGTGGATTGTGTCCCGCGTCACCCGGGGCTAAGGACTGGCAGCCTTCGGCGTTTTCCCCACGTACGGGGTTGATGTACATCCCCCACAATCATCTATGCATGGATGAAGAGGATCTGACGCCAAACTACATCGCGGGCACTCCTTATGTGGGGGCGAATGTCCGCATGTATGACGCTGCCGGCGGATACGGTGGAGAATTCACCGCCTGGGATCCGGTCGAAGGGAAAGTCGTGTGGACAATTCCTGACCGTTTCCCAGTGTGGAGTGGCGCACTCGCCACCGCAGGAGATGTCGTGTTCTACGGGACGTTAGACGGATGGTTCAAAGCCGTCGACGCTCATAGCGGAACGCTTTTGTGGCAATTCAAAACTGGATCGGGAATTATTGGCCAACCCACAACGTACAGAGGACCAGATGGCAAGCAATATGTCGCCATCTTGTCCGGCGTAGGCGGCTGGGCGGGAGCGATCGTGGCTGGGGGCCTGGATGCTCGAGATGAATCCGCGGCTTTGGGATTCGCGGCAGCCATGAAGGACCTTCCGCATTACACGAACAAGGGGGGAATGCTCTATGTGTTCGCCCTGCCCTAAGTTATTGGTCGGTCTCTTGTTGCTCGTTTCTGGAGTAGGAGTGAATGCTCAGACCCGTGAATTGCGCGTATGCGCCGATCCCAGCAACATGCCATTTTCCAATCGGGAGCAGAGCGGCTTCGAGAACCGAATCGCGGCACTTGTCGCACGCGACCTGAGCGCGCATCTAACGTTTGTTTGGCAAAGAATGGGGCGGGGATTCGTTCGGGAGTACCTCGATAAGGCCCAGTGTGATTTCGTAGTCGGCATCCCCACGAACTATCGGTCTGTCCTCACTACGAGCCCCTATTACAGGTCTACGTATGTGTTTGTTTCCAAGCAAGAACAGCCTGTTCCGTCGATCGATTCTCCCGCACTGCATGGTCTGAAAATAGGAGTACAGGTTCTGGATGAGCAATACACTCCTCCCGGAAAAGCGCTTGCGCGGCGAGGTCTGCAAGGGGCGGTCGTGGGCTTCGACACAATCGGAGACGGTGCAGACTCGATTGTTCGGGCGGTAGCCGATGAGAAGGTCGACCTTGCGATTGTGTGGGGACCTCTTGCGGGATACTTCGCCAGAAAAGTCGGGCGCGACCTCAGAATTACTCCTGTTGAACCTGAAGTCGACCCACCTGGCCTGCCATTCACCTTTGCAATCTCAATGGGCGTCCGTAAGAGCGATCTTCCATTGCGAGATCAGCTGGAGAAGATCCTTGTGGATCGGCGGTCCGACATCCGCGCCATCCTTGATGAATATGGAGTTCCGCAGTTGCCATTCGCCTCTCTCGTAAACGCACAAGGAGTCACGAGGTGATGCGCCACTGTCTGCAGTTCGTGATCTTGTTGGGAGCCATGACGGTGCTCACTTCGTGCAGTCGTGAAGATCGGATTTTGCGTCAACCTCCATCCGCGAATGACACGCTCAACACCATACAGATTAGCGGTCTCAACCCTGGAGCAAACTTGGTTCCAACGCCACCCGCTTCCAACATGTATCAAGAGAGCGCGTACGCGGTTGCCGAAGGCCAGAAACTTTACGAGGCGTATAACTGCGTGGGTTGTCACGCACACGGCGGTGGTGGGATCGGGCCTCCCCTGATGGACCGCAACTGGATCTATGGCAGCGAACCGGGAAATATCTTTGCGACCATCATGCAAGGAAGGCCGAACGGCATGCCTTCCTTCCGAAATCGCATCCCCGAATACCAAGCTTGGGAAATCGCTGCCTACGTACGATCGATGGCTGGTCTGCTTCCTAAGGGCGTCTCGCCGAACCGCACCGACCAGATGAATATTAAGCCGGCCGAGTCGTCCACTCCCGAACAAACCCCGACCGGAATCACCGGCGTCCCGGAGCAACCCAAATGAACGCGGCATTGAGTCTCACTCCTGCTCATTTACTGGCTCAGGCTATGCCACTCGATCCGGGTCGCCATCAGGTGTTGCACCCGGCCGCCCCGCAGGCCGGCCACATTGAATGGTTGTACTGGGTCACCTTCTGGATTCTGTTCGTGGTTTTTGTTCTCATGATCGCCGCTTTTGTCAGGGCCACTGCGAAGACGCATGTTGAAGCTAGCCATCCACTTCCTATCCTTGAGAAAGATGAAAAAGCAGATCATCGAGCGGGATGGGGAGTAGGCGCTGCTCTCGGGGTCACCGTGATCACATTGTTCGTCATTCTTGTGCTGAGCGTGATCACCGGCAAGCGTGTCGAAGGACTGACATCCCAGAATCCAGTCACTATCCAAATCAGCGGCCACCAGTGGTGGTGGGAAGTTACATATCCAAATTCACCGGCGGACCAGACGGTGACAACCGCCAATGAGATCCACGTGCCGGTGGGAACTCCGGTCGTCGTTCTGACGAATTCGAAGGATGTGATCCATAGCTTTTGGGCGCCAAATATCACTGGCAAGCGCGATCTGCTGCCCGGGTACTCGTCGGCTTTCTGGTTCGAGATAGACAAGGCTGGAATCTATCACGGCCAGTGCGCCGAGTTTTGCGGTTTGCAGCATGCGCACATGGGATTTTCGATCATTGCGGAGTCCGCCAATGAGTTTCAGGCATGGCAGCAGCAACAGCTGAAGACCGCCGTCGAACCGTCGACCTCCGAAACCATTCGAGGGCGTGAAGTTTTTCTCACTCATGCCTGTTTGATGTGCCATACGATTCGTGGCACCGATGCTGGTTCACGAGTTGGTCCCGACCTCACCCACGTGGCCAGCCGCAACATGATTGCTGCCGAGACGCTGCCCAATACGGCAGGCGCGTTGGCAGGATGGGTCGTCGATCCTCAACGCATAAAGCCGGGGACTCAAATGTCACCCAATCCGCTGCCCCCAGACGATCTTCAGGCAGTGATCGCGTATTTACAGTCCCTTCATTGAGGAACAGAGACTTGGCAGTTGCAGAACCCATCCTCGCGAATGATCAAGACACCGGGCAGTCGGAACTCGCGCAGCGCCTCGCTCGCACGTGGTGTCAACCGAAGGGTCTCTGGGGATGGTTTTGCAACACCCATCACACCGATATCGGTATCCGTTTCATGGTGACCGCCTTCATCTTCTTTCTATTGGGAGGCGTGTTGGCGGCAATGATCCGGCTCCAGCTGATCCGGCCAGAGAACTCGCTGATGGGCCCCGATGTTTATAACCAGGTCTTTACTATGCACGGCAGCACGATGATTTTCCTGTTTGCTGTGCCCATGATGTTCCAGGGATTTGGGGTATACATCGTCCCATTGATGTGCGGAGCTCGCAATATTGCTTTCCCCCGCTTGAATGCCTTCAGTTATTACCTCTACGTAGGAGGTGCTGTCGTCCTGTGGGGCGGTCTCCTCACCAATACTGGACCCGATGTTGGTTGGTTCGCGTATGTCCCTCTCTCTGGACCTGCGTATTCCCCCGGACATCGTGCCGATATCTGGTCGCAGATGATCACCTTCACTGAGGTGTCCGCGCTCGGTGTGGCCATTTGCCTGGCAACCACAATCTTGCGACACCGCGCTCCCGGAATGACGCTCAATCGTATGCCCATCCTGCTCTGGGAGAAGCTGGTGATTTCTATCGCCGTGATCTTTGCAATGCCGGCAGTGATGGTAGCGAGCGGTCTGCTGCTGCTGGACCGATTGGTGGGGACGCACTTTTTCAATCCCGCGGAAGGCGGCGACGTTCTCTTGTACCAGCACTTGTTCTGGTTCTTCGGACATCCCGAGGTTTACATCATCTTCCTTCCGGGAGCTGCTATCGTTTCAACTCTGGTGGAGTGCTTCTCGCGGCGTCGCATCTTCGGATACACGCCGATTGTGGTCTCTGTCGTAGCAACGGGATTTATCGGGTTCAGCGTTTGGGTCCACCACATGTTTGCGACCGGATTGCCTCAGTTGAGCGAAAGTTTCTTCACGGCCGCAAGCTTAATGATTGTGATTCCCACAGGGACACAGTTCTTCTGCTGGGTGGCGACCATATGGTACGGGCGGCTGCAACTTCGATTACCGATGCTCTGGTGCTTTGGCTTTTTCTTCGTTTTTTTGATCGGTGGATTGTCGGGAGTCATGCTGGCTTCCGTGCCCGTAGATCTGCAGGTTCACGATACCTATTTCGTTGTTGCGCACTTTCACTATGTCCTGATTGGCGGCGCTCTATTCCCCATGTTCGCCGGGATCTATTTTTGGTTCCCGAAGATGACGGGACGAATGGCGAACACGACATTGGGAAAGTGGCATTTCTGGCTCTTCTTCATCGGCTTCAATATCACCTTCTTCACGCTGCATTTTCTGGGACTGCGCGGCATGCCCCGTCGGGTTTACACCTACGGTCCGGACATGCATTGGCAGGGATTGAATGTACTCGCATCCAGTGGCGTTATTTTCATGACTGCAGGTTTACTGATCTTCCTCGCCAACGTTTTCCGCAGCGTGCGGGTTGGAGAAATTGCGGGGAATAACCCCTGGGGCGACGCTGGGCTCGAATGGTCCATGTCGTCTCCGCCTCCGCCCTACAACTTTCTTCATGTGCCCACCGTCAGCGGCCGGGATCCTTTGTGGGAAGACCCACCGGATCAACCTGTTGTCGTAGGGCTGCGCGACGACATCCGCGAGACGCTGGTCACTCACAGTCTCGATGCCGATCCGCAACATAAGGACGAGGATCCCGGTCCCAGCATCTGGCCATTCTTGAGCGCGCTTACCGTATCCGCCGCATTCGTCGGCTCGATTTTTACGCCGTGGGCAGTTCCGATTGGAGCGCCGCCGGTCATAGCGACTCTAATCGGATGGCTCTGGCCGCGCGGACAATCCCCAACGCCCCAACCAACTGGTGAATCATGGATTCGCTAAGCGAGCCAATTCGAAGGCCACTGACGCTGGACGTTTCCGGTTTGCCGAGCGTGGCATTTGGCCACCGCAATACGACATGGCTAGCAAATGTTTTCTATATGGCGATCGAGGGCATGATGTTTGCCCTGATTTTCGCGACGTACTTCTATCTGCGAACGCGCTCGACGAACTGGCCTCCCGGGCACTTGCCGCCGGCTTTGAAATACGGTGCGGTGAACGCCGTGGTCTTTCTCGTGAGCCTCATTCCCGCCTGGACCGTAAAGAGACGCGCTCCTGAGCGTGATCGAAGGTCAGTCAGAAACGGCCTCCTTGTTCTGGCGTTGTTTGCGCTTGCGGCAACGGTTCTCCGCGCCTTCGAGTTTAGCGCCCTCAATTGTCGATGGACGGACGACGCCTACGCGTCCACCGTGTGGGTCCTGATTGGAATGCATTCGGGGCATCTGGCGACAGAACTGATCGAAACACTAGTGCTTCTCGCTATTTCATTCACTCCAAAAATGGAGGGGACACGCCTTGCCGATGCCGCGATCAATTCCGACTATTGGTATTTCGTGGTGGTCACCGGTTTGATGGTTGATTTGCTGATTTACGGGACGACTCGATTTTTGTAAGGAGCATCATGGCGAGGTCTGAACAGCAGATCCAGGCAGGGCGAACACCACTAGGACTCTGGTGGAGTCTGATCGCGGGTTTTGCGGCATGGACCTTCGACCTCGGTTTCAGCTACGTGCTCGAACAGCACAGTTGTTCAACCGGTCACCACTATCTGATGCATGCCATCAGCCTCGTCTGCCTCGCTATCTCGATGACTGGATTTGGCACCGGTTGGGTGGAATTCAGACGCTTTCCTGGTACCACATCGGAAGAAGGTGGAAGCCATTTCGATCGTGCGCATTTTCAGGCGCTGCTAGGGATGGCGTTCAGTCTTTCCTTTGCCCTGGTGATCATCGCTGGCGCGGTTCCGCGCTGGATTCTTAGTCCGTGTGAATGAAATGTCATTGAGGCGTTTCCAAATCGCAGCGGTCGGTGCAGCAGCGGTCCTTTCGGCGATATCGGCTTGGTCGCTAACAGAAGCTGGCCATGTGCTGTTAACCGGCTGGACATGGCCGCCTTTTATCGTGATGCCCTTGATGCTCGCGGCGGTTCTTTACGGCTTGGGCGCAATCAGGATGCTCAGTCGGACCGCCAATCGAAAATCGCTAGTGTGGCCGGTACTCTCGTTTGCGCTCGGTTGGATTTCGCTGGTAATTGCGCTCGACTCTCCACTGCACGAATTCGGTGAGCAATTGTTTTGGATACACATGACGCAGCACGAGATTCTTATGTTGGTCTCGGCCCCCCTGCTCGTGCTCGGGCGGCCCATGATTGCATTTCTGTGGGCATTGCCCCGGGCCTGGCGCGAGACGGCTGCGGGCCTTGGTCGTTCACGAAGTTTTAAGAAAGGCTGGGCATTCGTTTCGGCCCCGCTCTGGGCATGGTCGGTGTCCGCACTGGCACTATGGATCTGGCATATTCCATGGCTCTTCGATCAGACACTGCGTAGCGACTGGATCCACGCGGCCCAACACACGACTTTCCTGGTGACCGCAGTGCTGTTTTGGTGGCCAGTGGTCAACCGAACTCCCACTCTCGGTTATGGCGGGGCCTTGGTTTACGTCTTCACGACAATCCTGCACACGAGCGTCTTAGGAGCGTTGCTCACCTTTGCACCGCGGGCCTGGTACGCGTCCTACATGGGGACTGCTCCAGCATGGCATCTCACAGCGCTCGAAGATCAACAGATCGGTGGACTCATCATGTGGATTCCAGCCGGCACGCTCCTGCTGGTTGTTGCCCTCGTTTTGCTCGTTAGATGGATGAACGAGTCGCAGACAAGGTGGCAATACACACGGATGGCTGAGCTTGGCCGCTTGTCCGAGGGAGGTGTCGAATGAGAACGATGCTGCTCGTACTCGCCGCTGTTCTTCTATCGATGTCGAGCGCATGTGATCGCCCGAGTCGCGCTGAAGTCAGACAGGCAGCAATGCTCACCGACGGCGGAGATGCTCGCTTGGGGCGAACCGACGTTCGTAAGTATGGCTGCAATACATGCCACGAAATGTCCGGTGTTCCAGGAGCAAGAGGTCTGATCGGCCCTCGCTTGGACGGTGTTGGCCAGCGCTATTACATCGCTGGCGAGCTCCCGAATACGCCCGCCAATCTCATCTTGTGGATTCAGCATCCTCGACAAGTGGAACTGCATACCGCGATGCCAGAAATGGGAGTCACCGAGCAGGACAGCCGCGACATCGCGGCATATTTGTACACCTTAAAATGATCCGAAACAGGAGATGCCTGATGCACTTCAAAATATTCTCACGTACATTCGTGGCTTCCTTAGCATTTCTAGCATGTTCATTTCCTTCCTTCGCGCAGAATCCGCAGGATTGTTCGAGGGTCCCGGATTACAACAAGCTGAAAGCGGCGTTGACAAGTGCTGTTAAAGAGAGTAAAGGGTCGAACGGAGGACTCGGCAATCAGGAATGGGGCGCGGTAGTGAATCGCGATGGCATCGTCTGTGCCGTTGTGTTTACCGGCCCGAATCGAGGAGCGGAATGGCCGGGAAGTCGCCTGATCTCCGCGGAAAAAGCGAACACGGCAAACGCTTTCAGCACCGATAATTTTGCGCTTTCCAGCGGCAACGTCTATACGGCCGCTCAGCCCGGAAACTCCCTTTACAGCATCGTTAGCGGCCCAAATCCAAACACCGCGTTTGCCGGTGATCCTGAAAAGTTCGGTCAGCCCGATGACCCACTGGTGGGAAAGCCAGTCGGAGGAGTCATCGTTTTTGGCGGGGGATTAGCCTTGTATGACAAAAATGGAAAAATTGTCGGGGGCCTCGGAGTGAGTGGAGACACAAGTTGCGCCGACCATGTAATTGCCTGGAAGACCCGGGAGACATTAGGACTGAATGCCGTGCCGATGGGAGTGGCCCCGGGCCCGAGTGACAACCTCATCTTCGATATCCAGAATGGCGTTAGTAGCAGTGGCTTCGGACATCCAACGTGCAAGGGCGGTAACCCGAGTGAAGAGATCATAAATAAGTTGAACCAGACCCACCCCACGGGTCCCCATCGCTAGCGCGGGGCGCTAACGTAGATTCAAATCTTGGACGCGGTGGGTCAACTTTCTTCGGGAGTTGCCGGATGACAGAGCAGGGAACCGAAATGAGCGACCAAACCTCTGGAGCTGCGCATTACCCTCGGTGATGCGTCCCTGGCCGTCACAGATGAGTATGCCGGTGGGGGCGGTTTCGACTAGCAGGCGGAAGCGCTCCTCGGCTTGCTTGCGCTGCTCTATTTCGCGCTCCAGCTTCACGGTTTGTGCCTGCTTCGTGCGACCCTGCCGGCGAGCATCGAAATTCGCACCCATCTCCACCCCGACGTGCCCGCTGTATCTGCGGACACGACACAGATCCACCAGATCTTGATGAACCTTGCTACTAATGCCCTGATGCCATGCAACAGGGCGGCATACTCGATGTGCGGCTGGAGCCCTTTGCAGTTAATGGCGACCTGGCCCGCACTCGTGCCGAACTGCACGAAGGTTCTTACATAAGACTGTCGATCGCCGATGGGGGATGCGGCATGAGCCCGGCTACGATAGAACACATCTTTGAACCCTTCTTTACCACCAAGCCACCAGGCCAAGGTACCGGACTGGGGGCTCTCAGTTGTCCACGGCATCATGAAGAACCATCGAGGCGCCGTTACCGTCTACAGCGAGCCTGGAAAGGGTACCGTTTTTCATTTCTATTTCCCGGCTGCCCAGGGAGCGGCCCCGGTGATCCAACCTCACTCGCACAGCGAATTCCAAGGCCACGGGCAACGTATTCTATACGTGGATAATGAAGCACCACTCGTGTTTCTGATGACGCGAATGTTGGAGCGGCTCGGATATAGGGTGACCGGCTGTACTGACGCAGAGAAAGCGCTCAAGTTGTTCGGGTCAACGCCGCAGGATTTTGATGTAGTAGTGAGCGATCTCTCCATGCCACGCATTTCGGGCATTGATCTGGCGCGCAACATTCTCAAGGTCAGACCCGACATACCCATCTTGATTGCTTCCGGATATATCCGGCCAGCCGACAACCAAGAGCTTCGTAATGCTGGTCTCCCAGATTTGATTCTGAAACCCGACACGGTTGAACAACTGGGAGAAATACTACATAACCTGTTCGAGGGCCAGAAAGGACAAGAAGGCAACCAGGAATCCACGCAACGGGCCCGCAGCGCCACGTCAACGAACGGCTAGTCTCAAAGGTATGAGCCTTTCTCAGTGAGGGTTTCGCGTCACACTGAGAGGCATAGCGGTCCACCCTAAATTTTTTAGGAAGTGCAGTTGCTCGAAAACCCGAAATAATTTGCTTGCCCACTCCGCACGAAACCCAGCGCCATTTTCTCAGGGATGCAGACGGTAACGTTCTCTTCATTCTCTCTATCGCGTGCCCCGCTCTCCAATTCCGATCCATGGCGATAATAGGCGTGTGAATCTAGCGCGGCGGTTCTGTGTCGTCCCGACGCGGTCAGCATTTTTCCTCTTACTTTTTTCCTTTCTGAAGGCTCCTTGTAAATGAGGAGCTTTTGGGGACGAATTTTTCTGTTGCGGGCTCGGAGCCACCGTTCACCGCAGCAACAAAGAGGCGAGCACTCTTCCGGTTGCTAGAGACGTATGGGCAAAGCGCATCTCCAAAAGCAAAATTGGGTGAACGTTCCATGAATGCAACACATCACCCTGCGGTTCACCATTTCGTTCACCTTGTCGTCACCGGAAGTTGCGAAAAGCAACGATGATACATGTCGAGCCACAGATCAATTTGGGCGCCGGCAAAACACCGGACTGGGCTGGAGCGACCCCAGTTTTTGTGCTTTAGGCCGCCCAAAACTTATTTGGGGTCGCTCCAGCCCAGGAGTTGGTTGCCAGTGTCTTGCCTACAACGACGGTAAACGACGTTGATCGCGCCCTCCCAATTCTAGCGGCATCCTTTTTATAAGGTTCAAAATGCACTCAGTGCCAAATCTCGCTCCCGGCTTAAAGGAGTGGATCGATAACGTCATCGTCCCGGCACTTGTCAGAGAATATATAGATGAAATGCAGCAGCAAAATAAGCTTGCCTTCACAGATCACTCTCCAGTAGTGTCTGTCTCAGAGTTGAGAGGCTCAGCTCTGACAAGAGAATTGCGATGACCTTCCGCTGTGCCTTGTACGCTCGATATTCGAGCGATCTCCAAAGACCCACCTCCATTGAAGACCAGCTTCGAATCTGTCGTGAGTATGCGAATTCCCGAGGTTTCGAGGTCTTGGATGAGCACGTCTATGTGGACGAAGCCTTATGCGGCGTGGGTGCGGAAAGACCAGGTCTGTGTCGCTTACTTACTGCTGCACTTTCGTCGCCTCGACCGTTCGACGTGATCCTCGTCGATGACAGCAGCCGTTTATCACGCAATACGGCAAACGCTCTGGGCATGTTCGAAAAATTGAGCTTCGCAGGCGTCCGTCTCATAGCCATCAGTCAGGGTATTGATTCCCAGCACGAGCAAGCCCAAGTGCTTGTTACCGTGCACGGCATGGTGGACAGCTTGTATGTTCAGGAGCTCGCCAAAAAGACCCATCGAGGCATGGATGGTTCTATGCTACGTGGCCGACACACCGGCGGGCGCATTTTCGGCTACGACAATATCTCTCTTGGTGATGACCAAGGAGTTGTTCTCGCGATAAACGAATCAGAGGCCGCCATCGTTCGCCGTATTTTCCATATGTCAGCGGATGGGGTCTCTCTTAAGAAGATCGCACGGATACTGAACCAGGAGCACCTCCCGACCCCGCGTCCGAAGGCCAGAAATGGATGGGCGACTTGGTGCCATTCGGCGATTCGCGAAATGCTGTATCGGGAACTATACATAGGAAACGTGATCTGGAACCGCTCAAAGTTTATTAGAGTTCCAGGAACGAACAGGCGCGTTAGAAGAATGCGCCCTCAAAGCGAATGGCGTACCGCCCACAGAGAGGAACTTCGAATCGTCGATCAAGCTCTTTGGGAGCATGTAAACACACGTCTTCAAGCTTTCAAAGATTCGTATCATGCAAAGACTCATCCTGGCCTGCTTCTACGATCTGATACGACAAGATTCCTTTTTAGCGGTCTCTTGAAGTGTGGTCAATGCGGAGGAAATTTGGCCATTGTGGCTGGAGGTGGCAAAAAACAGTACCGCAAATACGGTTGTTCTCAGCACTGGTATCGAGGAGCGTGTTCGAATAGTCTGCTCGAACGCCAGATTTGGCTTGAGAAAACGCTTCTAGCGGATTTGCAGGCTGAGATTCTGAAACCGGAGGCACTTGAATACACCATTACTCAGTTCGGTGAGCAGCTCAAGGCAACTTTGAGTAAGCTTTCGGGCGAATTGGCTCAAATGCGAGAACGCAAGAAGACAATTGAGGGTGAACTGCGCCGCTTGACCGAAACAGCAGCCCTCACGGGACCCTCGACATTTCTGATTCAGGCAATAAATGAACGTGAGCAAGAGCTGCGGCAGATCACTGACAGACTGTTGTCCACCGGACCGGAATCCGTTGACTCCCGCCTTACGGAAATACGGCTCTTCGTGACCAAGAAGCTTTCAGACATTAGGGAGTTGCTATCAAAACATGAGACCGCTGACCCGGTGGCAGTACGAACCGAACTGAGAAAACATGTATCCGAGATTCGAATGACTCCCCAAGCCATCGAGGGTAGACCACACTATGTTGCTGAGGGGAACTGGGATCTGATTGGAAACGAAAGGGTAGCGCAGCCTGAGACCGTGCCTTTGTCAATTCGGATGGTTGCGGGGGGCGGATTTGAACCGCCGACCTTTGGGTTATGCGATCTGACTCACCTTTCGATGAGAGTCGGACTGTA
>UEXT01000470.1_pt1 | contig 25960 bp, 27 predicted proteins | sample 4301081 | NCBI WGS metagenome assembly UEXT01 (sample SAMEA4773177, study PRJEB27434) | metagenome | biome: 2259; feature: agricultural soil; material: soil | place: USA | collected 2014-09 | depth 0.25 m
TATGCTCGCACCTTAAGCAACCTCGTTAATCAGTACCACTGAAAGAAAGGACGAGTGTGATGATGGATAGGCAACTCAGTCTAGAGCGGCTCGAGAAGGGATTCACCCGCTTTGGCACGATGCAAGATACCGCGATAATTCAACCCAGAGAGTATGTAAGTATATGTTTCTCCCAGCCGGGAACCATCCAATACAACGTGTGGATGAATCCTGACGACCCTCGTGGAGACATGACCCCCACAGCCAAGATATAGGTATCTGTCTTACCAACCATGCGCAAGTAAAACATAGAGAGCCTACCCTGAATCCGATTGTGAACCACGTTGTCATAACCTCAGGAGACACGGTTACCTCAATTGTACTTGCTCAACTTTTGATGACAGATACCTATGCTCATGGCAATTCCGCTCGCTACAGCAACTGTCGATGTACCGCCGAAAACCAAGGTCGAGGATTTGCTTCTTGGCGCCTAATCGGCAACGATGGTCCTCATGATTGAGCTGGAGAAGGAGGGTCTCACGGCCTCACACGTGAAGGGAGGGGAAAGAGAATGAACTGGCTGTATCTTGTCATCGCTGGGTTGTTTGAGATCGCATGGGCGATCGGATTGAAATATACGGACGGGTTTACACGAGTGTGGCCGAGCACCGTCACCGTGGCGGCCATGATCGCGAGTTTCTATTTCCTCGCTCAGGCGTTGAAGACCATTCCTGTTGGCACCGGCTATGCCGTGTGGACCGGCATCGGCGCGGCGGGCACAGCGATTTTGGGAATCGTCTTGTTTGCCGAATCGACGGCGCTACTTCGTCTCGTCTCCCTGGTGCTGATCGTGACGGGCATCGTCGGACTGAAGGTAAGTACGTGAGTCGAGTTGGACTCTATGGGGACCAAAGACAGAGAGGCAAGGCGACGTTCTAAAACTGTTTTGACAGGAGCACGTGAATGGCCGCTCTTGGTGACGATCAGCGCGACCGTGGTGTTTCTTCTCTTTGGAGGGACCTGGCTGTCCGACCTTACGAGACCCTTAAAGTTTGCATCACTTTTTCTTGCATTATTCTTCATCATTCTTCTCGCCGCATTTTCGGTCGTTCGACACGCGGAGAGTCTCGCGATCAAGCTTGAGGAGCCGCTCGGCACCCTCGTGTTGACTTTGTCTGTGACGGGAATCGAAGTCTCGATTATCGCGGCATCGATGTTCACCGGAAAGGGCCATCCGACCCTGGCGCGCGATTCGATGTTCGCCGTCGTGATGATCGTCCTGAACGGGATGGTGGGGCTGTCGCTGCTCCTTGGAGGGTGGCGATATCATGAACAAAGCTATAACCTCCAAGGAGCCAACGCGTTCTTAGCAGTGATCATCCCCCTCGCGGTCCTGGGACTGGTCCTCCCGAGCTTCACCACTTCATCACCTGGACCGACGTTCTCCACTCCGCAAGCAACATTCTTCATTGTCATGTCGGTCGGTCTCTACTGTGTATTTTTGGCGATCCAGAATACGCGCCATCGTCCGTACTTTATGTGGCCGATCCAGGAATCGGAAGAGAGCTTTTCATTGAAATCAGACGATCGTAACGGGCATGAAGTCCGGTCCGTGTCGTTTCACACTTCGCTGCTGCTTCTGTATTTCGGGCCGCTGGTGATCCTTGCCAAGCAACTGGCCCTACCGATCGACCATGGAATTCGTGTTCTGGGGGCGCCACCGGTACTGGGAGGATTGCTCGTCGCGGTGCTGGTGCTTGCCCCGGAATCACTCGCGGCAGCGCGTGCCGCGTTGATCAATGAGCTTCAGCGTTCCATCAATATTCTCCTGGGCTCGGTACTCGCAACCATCAGCCTGACTATCCCGGCGCTTCTCACGCTAGGGCTGATGACTGGGAAGACCATCACGCTGGGACTCGAACCAGTTGATCAGGTTCTGCTGTTGCTGACCCTGCTGTTGAGCACAATGACCTTCAGCAGGAGTCGTACGAATGTCCTCCAGGGAGCCGTGCACGTTCTCCTGTTTCTTGCGTATCTCATGTTGATTTTCGAGCACTAAAAGATCGTGAGCGGTCGATCCCGACCGGCATCGACCGCTGCTCGCCGATGCAGGAGAGTCAAGCAGGCTGGATCTCAAAAGTTCGGCTCAGGTCTGTTCCCGGATGGCTTGAAAGGCTGGGGGGTAACTAACTTCTGCTCATCGTTGGTCGTATACAGAGAATTCGACAGTCCTGAGTTAGCCTTGCTTCTTCCCGGCAAACACGGTCGCGTCGCAGCTTAAGTACTTGAGTTGCTTCATGGGGATTATGAACACTTCCTTGGGTGTATCGACTTCAAGGACTTCCATATCATCGCTGATCGTATGACGAATGGCATCTTTGACCATCAATTCCTGATTGTCGGCAAACACCACTTTCACCCAATACTGCACAACATCACTCCTTTCTTATGGGACCATCCCCAACTCGGCTGAACGGCGGCTTGCCGCCTCCACCGCCGAGATCAGCGTCGCGCGGAAACATCCCCGTTCCAATTCGTGAAGACCCGCAATCGTCGTGCCCCCCGGCGACGCCACACGATCCTTCAAAACACCAGGGTGCTCATGAGACTGCAAAACCAACCGTGCTGCTCCGGCCACCGTTTGTGCGGCGAGTAGTTGTGCAATCTCTCGGGGAATACCCATCTTGACTCCGCCGTCCGCCAGCGCTTCGATCATGACATAGACATAGGCCGGTCCACTCCCGCTCAGCCCGGTAACAACGTCCATTGACCGTTCGGCCACAACCACGACAGTTCCAATGACCTCAAACATAGTCCGTGCGATCGCCAGGTCTTGATCCGACAGCCAGGTTTGATGGGCGAGGGCTGTCACACCTTCACGTATAATTGATGGCGTATTCGGCATGGCACGGACGATGCGTGTAGTCCCGCTCACATAGCGGGCAATTCTGGCGATCGGATAGCCAGCCGCGACCGACACGATCAAAGCGTCGGAGTCGATGACCGGGCCAATTTCCCCCAACACCTCGTCGAGAATTTGCGGCTCCACAGCTAGAACAACGACCTGTGCCCCTGCAACCGCGTCTCGATTCGATCCAGTGGTCTCCACTCCATACGTTCGCTTGAGCCAGTCCAATCGGCGAGGAACGATATCGGAGGCAACGAGCTGGGGAGGCCGAATCAGCGTCGCGTGCAGCAGACCGGCGATCATCGCTTCAGCCATATTCCCTGCCCCGACGAAGGCGATCCGAATATCCGCGCGCATGGGCGCGATTATACTGTCGGCTTCCTATCTCCTTCAACTTGCAACTTGCCGTAGTCGCCGTTTCTTCTGTAGAGTGATAATAAGGCTTATTGTCATTGTGGAATCATCATATTCGGCACGTGGAGGCACTCATGAAGCAGGTAATAGTGTGGATTGTTGTGCTCATAATACTGCTGGCTTCAGCCAGTTGGGCCCGCCGAGAATCCTTTACCCCCGAACAGAAAGCCAAGCTCGAAAAAGTCGATCGTGTGCTGGTGGACGTGATCGCCCTCTCCGACAGGGGGCCGACAGATCCCAGTGCCCTCAATGACATAGTCGTCAAACGGATGAAGGAGCTTACCTATACAATCGTGACCGACCCGGCTCAAGCGCACGATGTCGAGTTCAAGGTGAAGTGCGAACAACGGAAAACCTGGGAAGGAACCACGAACATGGGAAGTGACGCGGACCAGCCCGATTCGCCAGCACGAGTATGGAAGGGGCCTGCCTGCCAACTGTCCTATTTCTTGGATGGGAAGAAAATGGGTTGGCGGAAGGAGGTGAGGACCGACTTCGCGGATGCACAGCAAGCGGCCAATGACGCGAAGGCCGGCGATCCGACGGCGTACGCCATGGTTAAATTAAAAGAACGGCTGGAGGACTATGATTTCCCGGTTTTGATCACAGCAGAATGGGGACAAGAAGAACGGCTCTTCAAGCTGTACGATGATCCTGCAACCCCATCAGCTCGTAAGGTCAAGCTGATCGGCATGTTCGGATATCTCTTTTCAACCAAGGCCGTGCCTCGACTCTTGGATGGACTCAAGGGAAATGACATGGAGATCGCCAAGGCCTCTGCCCTTGCCTTGGGCAACATTGGTCAAAAGGATACCACCCCAACATTGATCCAAACCATGAAGAACGGCCAGCCTGAGTTGCGGCCCTCGGCGGCCAGGGCGCTGGGAGTACTCGGTGCGTTGCATGGCGATTTCACGATCGTGGATCCTCTGCTCGAGATGTTGAAAACGGATGACATCGCGCTGAAGACCGAGGTCGTATGGGCGTTGGGAAAACTCCCGGACCGCCGCGCCCAAGAACCTTTGGTGGCACTGCAAAAGTCGCTTTACCACGTCAGAGAGAATGACGCCGATCCCAAACTCGTGAAGCTGAAGGAAGCCGTCAACTGGAGCATCAAGCAAATCGACACCTGGGAGTATCTCCAATAAGGCAGCCTGCCCTATGGCCATCCGTCCATTCGTCGCGACAAGCCAAGGTAGCGCCGCTGTCCTGTTACTCAGCGTGTTTGTCTGGCACACAGGAGTGACTGCCTGGAGTCAGGTTGTCGGCGATGAGGCAGAATTGGATCGACTCAAGACCAAGGCGGAGGATGCGATGGCGAACGACGACCCGGAGGCCGCTGCCATGAACATGGGCCGCGCCGCATTGATGGCCCAACAGTTGGCCATGAAACACAAAGACGTGATCTCCTCGGCCCGCGTCTATCAGGGGGCGGAAGCACTCTTCCGTTCACAAGAACATGCGTACCGGGCCATGGCACTGTTCCGCCGGGCCGGTGGACAGCTTCCGGCCTCCTCAGGCGTCTGCGGCAGTCTGGCCCTCGCCCAAGGCAACCTTCACCAAGCCACCTCACTGCTGGGACAGGACGGAAACTTGACGGGGCTACAAGCCGAACGGGCCGCACACCTGCGCGCGACCGCTGACGACTGGGTCACTGTCATCGCCTCGATGATATCCGATTACCAGTGCCCCTAAGAGCTTCGTTCCCTCGTGCTCATCCATCAGTTTTCACTGCTCGGTCTTCGGCACTCAGCCCGCTCAGTCCTCTTCTGGATTGATAATATGCAGCCCTGCCGACCGACTGGCCGTCAACAACTGAGAATCCGCGCTCACCACGGTCAACCTTAATGGTTTTAATTCCAATGCGAGTGCCAAATGGAGCACCTGCGACGAGCGCAGGAACGGATACTCCAGCGCCAATTCCTTGGTTGCCAGATAGGTCTGCATCGTTGGTGTGAGGAATTGGTACAGTCCCTGCTTCGATTCGATCTCAAATTTATAAATGACCGAATAACAATCGTCTCGCGTGATTTCCCCCGCCTGCGCTCGATTCGAGAGCACTGAATAGAAGTCCGTGACTGACCAGGTCGGAAGGATGGCAACTTTCCCCCGCTTGACCATGAGCTTATTCACAATACGCGTCCCGCGTTCCATGCTGTAACGTTTCACTAACGCCGTCGAATCGAAATAATAGTACGGCATGCGCTCACACCCTCCCCTTTAGAATCACCGCTGCCATCGGTCCTGGCATTTTCGAAAGCCGATCTTGGAGTTCGTCCAGCGGCGACTCTTCATAGCCCTCTTTGCGGAGCTTCTCAACCAGGTTACCCTTGTTGAACGACGCCGTATCTTCCCGCAACCGTTCACCCAATCGGCGCTTCGCCAATCGACTCGGCACCCGTTGCTGCGTGACCGTCAACCCCCGCCCGCGACTTCGCGGGGCGCGACTTACCCCTCCAGTTCCCATCGAAGAAGGCCTCCTTCCCTTATACCTTAGTGTGTTGCTGTGGCCGGCTTAGGCAGCTGCCCCTCTCGAGGGCAGCCGGCCGGCCGAATGGCTTGAGCCGGTAGTTCTGTCTCTCCATACACGTGTGCCGCGATTGCCTTTGCCACATCGGACGACATGTCTTGCTGCATCACGCGAATCACTTTCGCTGTCGCCTCCCGCTCCGTGAGGTGGCCTTCCTTTCCGCCCTTCGACAGCGCCCCGACCACCCGCTGAGTCGTCAAATCGATGACTTCGAAATCGCTGCACCACCGCACGTATTTGAATTGAGGATCACGTACATCGATAGGCCACACCCGGACCAGACCCCGGATCAACAATTCAGGCGATGGACCCGATGAGCTCACATTCATTGAGTTATCGGTTTCGGTCGAACGGGTCGTCACTTGAAGCCCCTCCCGAATCAATCCTTCGGTGAGGGCCCGCTCTACCGGCTCGACCTGATCACCGTCCACCGATAGAGCCAGCACCAGATTCGTTGCCAGGAATTGCTCCAGCTCACTTGTGAGCTCATTCACTCGATAGGCCGCCGCCGTTCCCTGTCCACTGGGGCGAATGACTCGGAGGTCAGCGTTATACGTTTCACGCAGGACGAGATTTTTGGCCGCCCGCCGCAATCCTTTGACTTTTGCGAGTTTGTCTGCAGCCTGATGAGCGTGATCAACGTCTTCCTGAACTGTGCGATCCAGATCTCGAATTCGCTCCAGAATTGCTGTTTCCGCCTGTCCGCGTTGCATGCCGGCCAAGGCATAATGCAGCCCTTTCCGGATGTCCGCCCATCGGTCCAAGATTTGAACATTTTCCAGTACCTTGTCGGTGGACACACGAGTCAGATTGTCGAGTGCGAGCCGTCGTTGTTCGCTGCTCTGCCCGCGCTGCTCGATCACCAAGTACGACTCCCAATCCTTCGCTTGGGCATTGACTTCGGCCTTGAAGATACGCGCCACCGCCGCATAGGCCTGATCCTCCGCCGTTGCACGGTTGTCGGACTGTCCGACACCGAGAAGGTATTGCTCTGCCGGATAGGTTCGGCTCACTCCGTCGATCCAGTCCGGCTTGGCATGGCCTCCCAACCACGAACAACCAGCGAAGGCTAGTATCACCAACACTAGGTTGATCAGGCGACGTATCGAGAGCAGTGTAGTGATCATGGCATCACCCGTTGAAACAGAAAGACCGTTTGCCCCGCGTCAAGCGTGAGCTTTCGTCCTGTCTCCGTCCCCATAGCTTCGTTCGATTGACCAGGCCCCCTCAAATATGCTTGATACTGACCTGGAGGAACCCACAGTCGAGCAAGATGGATTTCATCAGGTAAGGTTTGCCAACTCCGCTTGTCGGCCTCCTCTGAGCCGACCGCGAGGCCATGTGCCAACAACCCCACTGCCAATCCTACCCACGGCCCGGCATCCTTTCCAGCCGCCTGCTGGGCTCCCCGCGCAGCCCCTTCAGCCAGGCTGAATTTCACTGTCGCTCGGGCCAGCGCTTTGACAGTGATACCCGGTAAACTTTCGGACAGCGTCTTTTCGGCTAAAGCCGTCACACTCTGGACCACCTCAGTTCGAGCATTCAGATGGATCCCGGTGTCGGAGGTCAGCGTCACAGGATCATTCTTAACTTGTGTTGGTTGTGGCACAAGCCGCGGCAGGGCCACTCGGACGACTCGCCCGTTAAGACCGTACAAGACGCTATCGGCAACCCGATTGTTCTGGCGATTGGATTGTGAGAACCCGCGGTTGAGCAGCACCAACTGTAGCGCGTCGAGGCTGATCGGCAGGTCAAGAAACTGATCCTCCTTACGTGGGGCGCGCCCATTATAGCTGATCACGACGACTTGAGCGAGCCGTTGCGTTTTCTCGCTGGATTCCCATGTCGCGTCGGGAAATAGGCGTTGATACGCCATGAACTCTTGGCTCAGATGCATCGCATCAGCGGTGCGCAGCAGATCCGCGCGTAATTGCGTCGGGGCCGAGAGGTGTAACCAGCTGTGAGAGGCTTCGAGCGCCTCATACGCCTTTCGATAAGCGATAAACGCATTGTTCAGATCGCCTGTGCTCTCGTACAGAATCCCAGTCAAATAGCGGGCGAACCCATCGTCACGATAGGCGTTCTTGTCAGGTGTGCGATCCCACAACACGTTGAGCTTGTGATCGATACGACGGGCTTCAACGAGCGCATCCTCCCATGCTCCAAGCATTGCATAGTTGATGGCCTTGAGAACATTGATTAAGACCTGTTCGTAGGGATCTCCTTCGTAAGGTAGCAAGTTGTCATTCGTGAGGAACGCACCGGTTTCTGTCCGGATCCTTCGCGTATACAGTCGGTCGACTTCATCTTCTGCCTGTTCGAGCATCGCATTGCTTTTCGTATAGTCACCGGCTAACTGCAGCGTCATCCCGCGATCCATCCCATAGAGTACTAAGCTCTTCGAACCGTAGTCCTTTTCGGCCCCTTCAACGATCGCATCTGCGCGTTTGGGATCGTTGGCACGGAGGCTATCTTCGATCAACACATAACGATTGACCGATGGACCGCACCCGGCAAGCTCCACGAGCAGAAGATAAACAAGACAGAGGCGGGTTGAAAACAACACGCCCCACCGTGCCGAGATCGGAGCGGCGGGGCGTGAGACAATCTGGCTCAACGGAGGTCGTGGAGCCTAAAAAATCGCGCGTTTCTTCTCAACGACTTTCTTAATCTTTTTCTGACCGAACCAAACCTTGGCATTGCTCTCGAGATCGATCATCTGCAGATCGACTTGATAGAACACAGCCTTTGTGCCGTCCACCTCGTCGAGAATCGATGAGATTGTGCCCTTCATCATGTAGTCAGCCCCGATTTCTTTCCCGGGAGCCTTTTGAGTGTCCTCACGTGCGAACATGGCCTGCTCTTTGCGCTCGGTACGGACTTCGTCGCGCTCACCCTTCCCTGCCACAAAGGTGACCTTTTGCGAGTTCGTCAGCTCACGCTCGAGATCGGTGACGAAGGTCTGGACGCTGATATGTTCGCTGCTCTCGTTGACGATGGTTCCGACGACGACGACGGGTTGCCGCTTGTTCGAACTGGTAAACTGGTTGAGCCACGGATACTCCAACGCGTCCTTGACCATGGTCTCAGCAACCATACGGGAATCCGTATCATTCCAGCGCCCACTGAGGTCCGTCACAACGCCCGAGTCTACACGCGTTACTTTCGTATCCTGACCGCACCCACTCCCCCACATCCCCACGAGGAATAACAGAATGAGACGCCCCAGCGGCCAGTCAGTAATTCCGGCAAGTCCCATCATGCCAATCTCCTTTACTGACCCAAGTTCATTGCGACTGCTGGGACTTACCGATTAGCACGCTTGTCTTCTTCCTTCTCCAGCCGCTCGAATGCACGGTCCGCATTTTTCCGCACGAAATCCCGGACCTGGGCGTTCAATTCTTTCGACTGATCAAGGGTATTTTTCACGTTTTCCAGGTCGAGCTTGGTCAGAACATAGTATGTTCCGGTCTTGTCATCCTTGTACCGATCGATGGGCCGCACACCGTTCAGCGTCGTGAAGGTCACTGTTTTGATGGCGCGCTCGACATTCTGTTCTTCCGTGTTCCTGCTAAAATCTCCCGCCGTCGTCGAGGCCGCATAATCACGCATCAAGTAACCGGTATAGGTTTCGAAGGTCTTAGCAATTTCTGCCCGGGCTCGGTTCTCAGCTGTATCCCATGCCAACGGCTCATTTCTAACACCCGAAACCGCTCCAACTCCATAGAAGTACTTGCCATCTTTATCATTAAGGGCTCCCGAGCCCTGCTTCACCCATTTCGGAGGACCGCCGCAGGCCGCGAGGCCGATCAATAAGGCGACCGCCAATCCACCGCCGGCCAGTTTCTTGAACATATCCTGTGACGTCTTCATGCGCATTCCTCCTTGGTGATAGGCACGGTCAATCTGCCTCTCGTCCCCCCGCTTAGCCGTCGTGAACATGAGTAATTTCATGCTAACATGCACCCCTATTCGAGTCAACGTAACAGCCGGTCGATGGTTGACGCACCAGTTGTCCGCACCCCTCAATTTGATGCCCGACCGAAGGAGGCAATCACCGTGGCGGATGTTCAGATCGAAGACGGGATCATAAAAATCGTGAACCTGGATGTGCAGGACCCTAAGGCCGCCGCTGTGCTCGCGGCCTACCCCCAGGTCCGGTGGGCGGAAATGACACGCCGGGCTTTAAAGATCGGACTGGGCTACCTCAAAGGGGGGGAGCGCGAGTAAGGATGGGCTCTAGGGTGTGGAGGGACCGGCCTTTTCGACAGCGGCTCGAGCGCGAGCGTTGGTCCCTCCCAGCTCGAGATAACGCCGGAATGCTTCCACGGCCTTCGGCTGATCTTTGATCCGATCCGCGTACAACTCCCCTAATGAGAAATAGACGTCGGCGTAATTGGGATTTACGGCAATGGCGTCCCGCATGGCACGCTCGGCTTCTGCGTAGTTTCCCCGCTTCTCTTGAATCAATCCAAGCGTGTAATGAGAATCTGGATTGTTCGGGGCATGTTGCACCGCCAGCTTGGCCGTGGACATTGCTTCATCCAGATTCGGCAACACTTCGAAACGCACATAGCTCTTCAACACATAGGCATCCCCAAACGCAGGATCGTATTCGATCGCCTTATTGAGTCGCTCCAACGCCTCGTCAGCGGACTTACCGGCTTGCAAGAGCGCAAAGGCCTGCTCATATTGCGTTTTCGCCGCCTTCTGCCGTTCTGCTGGTGTCTGAGGCCCTGCTCCCATGATAAAGGCCGCCTTTCGGCCCTCCACCAAGATCGTGTCGCCGTCGCCCTCCAATCGGGAAAACAACGGGTGTTGCTTCCCTTGAGTCGCCTGTTCTAGTTGCTGCTTGACGTATTCGGCCAGTTCGGATGCCATCAACCAGCCATTCTTGTTTTGGTCGGCACGCCCCGTGAGCCCGTCGATCAAGATCTGGACAAAGAGGCTCTTCCCCTGCGCCTGGCTCAGCGTCTCACCCTTATTGGCCGCAGTCAGCACTTGCACCACCCGTTTCTCCGTATCCTGCTCTGGCACCGATCGCCCTTCGAGTGACAATTGTTGAGCAGCCGTTTCTTCCCACCCTCGAACTGCGGCATCAAAAATCAGCAGCGTATGTTTTGAAGCCGTCCGCCTTGTAAACTCTTTCAGTTGTTCGAATGTGATTGATTTTGACACCGTTCCAAGTTGAGCATCCCACGGCACCAGGTACCCTAGCTCCTTCCCACCCTGATCCTGCGTGATGCCGGCATGCCCGACAAAATAGAGGATGAGTCGATCCTGGCGCCCGACTTTTCGCGGCAAGAAATCCGTGAGGGTCTGCTGCAGGCGACGGAGACTCGCATCTTTGTCGTAGAGTTCGATGACCTCTTCAAATCCAAGCTGTCGCAGCGCCTGGGCAACGGTTTTACCCTCTTCAATCGCGCCCGGAAGTTTTGGCGCAACCAGATAGTTCTCAATCCCGATGATTACCGCCCACGACTTGTAATAAAGGACCTCCGGCATGCCCATTTGTGCCGAGGCAGAAGCAAAATTCCAGGTGAAGAAGAAACTTAAGAGGACGGCAATGAGCCGGCCTTGCTTTCGTCCGGGTGTTGGGAAAGACATTGAGGAACCGTACGAGTGAACAGCCGTGTAAAATCAGCCTACTCTGGCCCCTCAATCACTGTCAAGGAAACGGACTTGACCCATACCCAGCACAAACCCAAGATTCTCAGGCTGTTAGTTGGGGGCCTCCTAGGTAGCCCGTGCTAAGATGCAGTTGCAGATCCGCGTGCTCTTTCCGCATAATGCCGCCCAGGCTTTTCTCTGTAGGTCTATTCCGGCCTATACACTCGCGTTTCGAAGGAGTACTCGGCTATGGCGGAGAACATCGACATCCTGCTCAAGGAAAGCCGCATCTACCAACCGACTCCCGCCACCCGGGCGGCCGCCCACATTCAAGATTATGAGGCAGCATATGCGAAATCGATTGCCGATCCAGAACGATTCTGGGCAGAGGCAGCCAATGAGCTCGAGTGGTTTCGCCCCTGGTCGAAGGTCCTTGAGTGGAATTACCCTTGGGCTAAATGGTTCGTCGGGGCAACCTGTAACATTTCATTCAACTGTCTTGATCGACATCTCAAAGCCGGTCGCAAGAACAAGGTCGCCGTCATCTGGGTGGGTGAAAACGATCAGGAACGGGTCTTCACCTATGGGGAACTGTCTCGGCAGGTAAATCGTTGCGCGAATGCGCTCAAGACCTTAGGAATCAAAAAAGGCGACCGAGTTACCATCTACCTCCCGAAAATTCCAGAGCAGATCATCGGCATGCTCGCCTGTGCCAGGATCGGAGCCATCCATAGTGTGGTCTATTCCGGATTCAGCGCGCCGGCCCTGGCCACTCGGATTCAGGACGCCGAGGCTCGTCTCGTCATCACTGCCGATGTCGGATACGATCGAGGCAAGGTTGTTCAACTGAAACCTGTCGTCGATCAAGCGATCGCCACGTGCCATACCGTTGAACACGTCGTGGTTGTACGACGGCAGAAACCGGAGATCGCCTTGTCCTCTCCGCAAGAAATCGCTTGGCAGGACTGGCTAAAACCCGAAAATACCTTCTGCGAGGCGGAGCAACTGGACTCCGAAGATCCGCTCTACATCCTGTATACGTCCGGCACGACCGGTAAGCCAAAAGGGGTGGTGCATGTCCATGGCGGCTATATGGTCGGCACGTACCTGACGGCGAAATATGTCTTTGATCTCAAAGACAATGACGTGTACTTCTGCGTCGCCGATCCTGGCTGGGTCACAGGACATAGTTACATTGTGTATGGCCCGCTCCTGAACGGCGCGACCATCCTTACTGCTGAGGGCAAACCGGACTATCCGAATCCCGGTCGCTGGTGGGATCTGATTGCACGATATGGGGTCTCGATCTTCTATACCACCCCGACCGCGATTCGTCTGCTCATGCGATATGGTGAAGATTGGCCGAAACAGTTCGACCTCTCCACCCTCCGCATCCTGGGCAGCGTGGGCGAACCGATCAATCCGGAAGCCTGGGAGTGGTTCTATCGTGTCACCGGGGGAGACAAACCGATCATGGACACCTGGTGGCAGACGGAAACAGGATCTATCCTCGTTACCCCGCTGCCGATCGTTCCCCTGAAGCCCGGCTCGGCGACCAGACCGTTCCTGGGCATTGAAGCAGACGTGGTCGACCGGGAAGGAAAGAGTCTGCCGCCCAACGCCGGCGGGTTCGCCGTCATCAAGAAACCCTGGCCCTCGATGATGCGAACGATTTACAAAGACCCGGAGCGCTACAAGACCTATTGGAATACGATTCCGAACTGCTATACGGCGGGTGACGTGTGCCACAAGGACGCGGATGGCTATATGTGGTTCATGGGCCGCGCGGACGACGTGATCAAGGTAGCGGGCAATCGGCTGGGCACCGCCGAAGTGGAAAGTGCGATCGTCAGTCATTCCGCAGTGGCAGAAGCGGCGGTCATCGGGAAACCCCACAAGACGATCGGCGAATCGATCAAGGCTTTCATTATTCTGAAGCAGGGCGAGAAGGGAAGCCATGAGCTGATCCAATCGATCAAGAATCAGGTGCTGCACGAACTCGGAAAAATCGCTGTGCCGGCTGAAATCGATATTGTGGCTTCGCTCCCTAAGACACGCTCCGGCAAGATCATGCGGCGGGTCTTGAAAGCGAAAGAACTCGGGCAAGATCCGGGCGATATTTCGACCATCGAAGAATAGCTGTTAGTTGTCAGCTTACAGCAGTCAGCCAACCAAGGAGGGGGGCATGGTGATGCGATCGAGCTGGAAAAGGGGCGTGCTGGTGGGCATGGTTGCCGTCGGATTCCTGTGCGGAGCTATAGGCATGACACAGGGAGCGGAGCCGGAGGCGAAGCCCAAAAAGCCCAAAGCAAGCCAGGAGCCAAAGGCGGCAAAGCCAAAGACCGAAAAGTCAAAATCCAAGTCCGCTGAGACGGCGGGAAAGGGCACGGCCTGTTTCGGCGTGGCGCCGAAGATCGAGAAGGTCAGTCCAGATGAGGGTAAGGCCGGCGACAAGGTGACCATCACGGGAACGAATTTCGAAACCGCCGCCTGCCTGCGCAGCGTCTCGTTCGGTCCTGGTCACCTGGCCACGTTCAAGATGGAGAGCGCGACAAAGATTGTCGCAACTGTTCCGAGTGGTGGCCGGAAAGGGCTGGCCATTCTGACAGTGACCACGGCCTCGGGCGAAGATTCGAAACCGTTTCTTGTGAAGTAACGAGCTAATCGAATTGAACGATCAGCTCTCTGCAGGACAATCTGCTGAGAGCTGACGGCTGCAACTCAGATCAATCCTCTCTTCCGAAGATAGTCTTTATCAATGCGCGTCGTGGGTTTGGGAAGCTGATTTCGTTCTTGCAGCAGTCGCTCGACGTATTTTCCGATAAGGTCGGACTCCAGATTCACTGAGTCGCCGGCTTGCTTGAGGCCGAGCGTCGTCACTTTCGCAGTGTGTGGGATGATCGCAACGGAGAACCCCTTGTCAGTCACATCATTGATTGTGAGACTGATTCCGTCGACCGTGACGGATCCCTTTACAACACAGTAGCGCAGAATCTCGTGCGGCGCCTCGATCGTAAAGAAGATAGCGTTGCCCTCCTGACGACGATCGCGAATGGTGCCCACTCCGTCCACATGACCGGCTACGAGATGCCCGCCGATGCGCTCGTTGAGCTTCATCGCTCGCTCGAGATTCGCCGGAGTTCCGGCAGTCAACTGACCGAGCGTAGTCATGGACAGCGTTTCAGGAGAAACGTCCACCGCGAAATTACGCTCGTCCTTGGTCACAACCGTGAGGCAGGTGCCGTTTATGCTGACGCTGTCGCCGATCTTGAGATCGCCCATGATAGTTGAAGCAAGGATCGTCAGTCGCGTCCCGGCGAGCGTCTTCTCCATCGAGGTGATAGCGCCCATTTCTTCTACAATGCCGGTAAACATGGAGTCCCTTTCAGCCAACAGCGATCAGTTGTCGGCTATGATTCCCTTTTCAGGACTTGCCTGACCACATACACTAAGACAACAATCAACACAACCACGCCGATTGAGGCGATCACACCCACCACAATATCTTCCGTCGCAAACTCCCGCATAGCCCGCCCATTATAGCACCGCGATTATTGCCGTTTGATGGTGACCCAAAAGACCGCCGCCGCGAGGAGCTGAATGCCTGCGATGATGGCGAACGCATTGGAGTAGCTCATCCGTTCGATCAATATCCCGGCGAGTAACGGCCCGCTCGCATGACCGATGTCCATGATTGTCCCCTGCATCCCCATCCCCGCCCCGAGCGTTTTGAATTCAGAGCTGTCTGCGACGAGTGCCGAAGAGGAGGAAGTCACAACGGCTTCTCCGAATCCGAACCCCGCGGACAGCATGAGCAAAAGAGGAAACAGCGAGACCTGCGGGATGCAGACGAAAGCGGCCGCACAGATCAGCAACCCGATCATGATCAACGGCTGTCTCCCCACTCGATCGGACACACGGCCCATGATCGGCTTCGAAAAGAATGACGTGAATGACTGCACGGTAAACAGCAGACCCACTTCGCCAGGATTTAATCCTGCAGCCACGCCGTAGAGCGGCAGGAAGGCCATGAGGGCTCCGTTGGCGATCATCTTGGCTGCATCGGTCGAGCTGGTGATCAGGACCTTGCGATTCTTCGCAACAACCACAAAGCCCTTCCACATTTCCGCCATCACCGGCGCGAAACCTTTCTCCTGAAGGCGCGGCCGAGGTGGCTTTAGACGAAGGCTATAGAAGATGATGACGGCGATGCAACCGAACACACCGGCCGTTAGGAAGGCGGTAGAGAACCCAGCGGCATAGACGAGATAGCCACCGATGAAGGGTCCTAGGAGGGCGCCGGATTGTGTGCAAGCCGTGTATGTGCCGAGAGCGGCGCCGCGCCGTTCACAGTAGAGCTCGGCCACCGTCGCCAGTGCGCTCGGCGCGAAGATCGCTGTTGCAAATCCATGGAAAAAGCGTAGAGCTGTCAACGCGTTGAGATCGGAGACGAATGGATAGATGAACGGTGGAATACCGAATGCCATTACACCGACTCGTAGCAACATACGCCGGCCATAGATATCCGACAGCGCGCCAGACGGCAACTTGAGGAATACCCCGGTGAGTGTCGAAACTGAGACGATCAAGCCAATGCGTTCCGGACTGGCTCCCAGCGATTCCGCAAATAACGCCAACACCGGCATGCGCACCATGTTGTAGCTGATGAAACAGAACACTCCAATCGTACAGAGCAATGTGAAGCTGCGCGTGATGGTCATGGTTTCGTCGTTTTCGTTTGGCCGGAGAAATGTGGAATCTGCTGACTTCCCAACGCAACTTTCAAGAAGGCCACGTCTTCCGCCGGCAGCGAAGGAGGATCCGTCGCCTCAAAGAGGACCCGCTCCGGGCGCTCACGCATCTCTAAACCCAAACGGTTGACGACCTCGACCCCTTTTGCCAACTTGCGCGCGATGATCCCGCTGATAAGCGGGCGAAGCAGGGACATCAGCCCTGACAGGAAGCGATTGTCCAATTTGGTATACGAGACCATCGTGCTATCCATCGTTTCGGCTCCGCTTACCTCTTTCACCGGATTCATTCTGAGGAAGACGACAGCCTTCCCCGTCATGTTCGGAAGCAACCGGCCGTGGTGAGATCCCACGAGATAATAGATCCGTGACATGCGATCCTGATAGACAAGTTCCACGACCCCTTCGGTTCCTTCGCCATCGTTGCCCCAATAACGACCTGGACCTCGCCTTTCCGCCTGGTAGAGACCCAGATCGAGACGTTTGATCAAGGCCGCGGCGAGAGGGGGACGATCCAATAGATACTGATACATCGACTCTGACAGGGCGGCCCGAATCGGCCCCACGGTGTTCACGGTTGTGTAGTTGTCAACGATGGATTGCAGTCGACAGACCCAAACGGGGTCGATCTTCTCAACAGGAAACGTCACACCTGCATGTTGAGATGTCAGAACACAGGATTCCGCCTGTACCAGCTCCGGAAGGCTTACCGCGCTCAGCCCCATCAGAAGGGGCAAAATCATCGAGCCATTTCTTTGCAGGAGCCACCTGCCCACGCTCATGAGGCCTGCTTCTGGACTGAGATCATGACGTGGATGGGAAAGAGCTGGCGTGGATCTTGTCGGAGCCGCGCCTGTCGCAGCAAGATTTCAGCTGACGGCGTGACAGGCCCCTCGAAGGAGACTTGCCCGTTCGTCAGGACTGTAAGCGGCTTGGTCGAATCGATCAGATGTTCGTTTAAGAATAGACTGTAGCGTTGCACCCGCTTTGTGGCGACCTCGATCCGATTCGTTGCCACGATTGATGCTTCCAGCTTGGCATACTGCTTGTGCATGGTCAGTTCATCATGCTTGTTGATCAGATCCTCGGAGAAGGCCGCGATCTCGTCTGTGGCGTCGATACGAACCCAGCCGAAGGCCTGGAAGTGACTCGCCTCCCGCACCAAATGTAACGTGGTGGGAAAGGGATTACGGCGCTGAGCATTGAACCATGCAACCAGGGCTGGCAACTCCTCTCGCGGAAAGTAATGTCCGCCGGCCATCGGATGTTCCCGCTGATGCTCTCGATAGATATGTGGATAGCCTAGCTCGTCCAGTTCATGGGAAATGGTCCGGCTCAATTCAACAGGCATCACCTGATCCTTCGCTCCGTGAATCATGTAGACCGGAGTCGATTGGAGATTCGCCAGAAATGGCAGCAGGACATCATCCAGACCCGCGGCCATCGGTGCGATCCCAGCAAAGGTCGGTGCCTGATGCATGCCAATCAACCAAGTACCGATCCCGCCGTTCGACATACCGGTGAGAAAGATCCGGTCCGGGTCGACGTGATAGCGACGTTGGACAGATCGGATCGTCGCGAGCACCAGGTCTTCCGCCCCTCTGGTGAACCAGGCTCCCCCTGAGTACGTGGGACAGGCGAGGACATAGTCCTCCCGGAGTCTGGCCTGCCACCGTTCCAGGTAGGCATCACCAGAAAACCCGGCTCCGTGTAAACAGACAACCAACCCATAGCCTTTGGTCGGCTGATAGGTCAGGGGCACGAACAGCGCAAGGTGATACGTACGCCCTTGCAGATCGACCCGCTCGTCCGGCAGCGTCCCAACCGGCTGAGGTCCATATTCGCGCCCGGTTTGAATCAAGCGTGTGGTGGTGTCAATCGAGGCATTCGGGTTGGCCAGGATCTCCTGCAATATTTGTTCGGCCTGTTCTGCCTCCACCGCATCGAGATACCGAAGCACGAGCGTGGTGAGATTCGAGCGAACCGGTTCGGACAGACCGCTCCAGCTGACATCGGTAGCAAGCACTGCCACCGTAATGAGTGCACACATGATGGATCTCACCTTCAAAGATCACCCTCCACCACGACATCGTCCCCAAGACGGCGCACGGAGACATTCCGTAACTTCATCGATTGGGTCAAACGTCCGGGACTTCGATCACCAATGACGGCACGCGCATCCTGTCCGCCCATGAGCGTCGGCGCCATGTAGAGGACGACGTGATTGACCAGCCTCGATCGTAACGCGGCTGCGTTGAGTGTACTGCCGCCTTCGATGAGTACAGACGTTACGCCCGTCTTACCAAGATGGGCGAACAAGGTCCGCAGGACCAGGCGACCACGAACCGCTGGGAGCATCACGACCATTGCCCCTCGTTGCTCGATCAGCCTCACTTTTGCTCGAGGCACCTTGGTCGTTGTAGCGATCAATGTCCGCGCATGCTTCGAAAGAACCTTGGCTGATGGAGGCACTCGAAGTCGGCTGTCTGCAACAACGCGCAATGGCTGACGGGCAGCAAGCTTGAGCGGATTCTCCGACACCCGGGCGGTCAACGAAGGATTGTCTTTGATGACCGTGCCACTGCCAACCATGATGGCATCGACTGTTCGTCTGAGTTGATGCACTTCTTGTCGAGCCTTAGCACCTGTGATCCATCGGGATTCTCCCCGGGCCGTGGCGATTTTTCCGTCTAATGTCATCCCCGCTTTCAGAATAACGTAGGGACGACCCGTCTTGACCCAATGGAGATACGTCCGATTAAGGTACTCCGCTTCCTGCCGTGCCACACCAACCGTCACGATGAGGCCGGCACGCCGGAGTTGGGTAAGCCCCCGCCCCTTGACGGGCGGATTGGGATCGACCATCGCCACCACGACACGACGTACTCCGGATTCGATTACCGCCGGGACACAGGGCGGGGTTCGTTTGTTGTGATGGCTGCAGGGTTCGAGGGTAACGAAGAGGGTTGCGCCCTTGGCCCGACGGCCTGCCTGACGAAGGGCGAGGATTTCAGCGTGGGGTTGTCCCGGCCCTTGGTGGTACCCGCGACCGACGATGTGCTCCTTCGCCACGACGAGCGCGCCGACCATCGGATTCGGGCTGGTCTTGCCGCGCCCTTTCGCCGCGAGACGAAGAGCCACGGTCATGAAGTGACGGTCCTGCGCGGCGGTGGTCACCGTTTCTTGCGAGAGAGCCGTGAACGGCGGTGCGAAGTTCTTCCCGATCCTCTCGATTTAACTCTGGACGTGGAGCTTGCGTGTGTGCGTTTCTTGGTCTCGCCTTCGGCCAAAGCCGCGTGGGCGGCAGCGAGCCTTGCGATCGCCACTCGATAGGGGGAACAGCTGACATAGTCGAGACCGAGTTGATGACAGAACTCCACGGAGCTTGGGTCGCCGCCGTGTTCGCCGCAGATGCCGAGCTTGATCGTCGGGCGAGTCTTGCGACCCGCTGCAATCGCTTGCTTCATCAATGAGCCAACCCCCTCACGATCCAACACCGCAAAGGGATCGGCCTCCATAATATTGGCCGTTCGATAGAAATCAATAAACTTGGCCGCATCGTCGCGGGAGAAGCCGAAGGTCGTTTGCGTGAGGTCGTTTGTGCCGAACGAGAAGAATTCGGCCTCCTCGGCTATGCGATCAGCCGTGACGGCGGCGCGCGGCAATTCGATCATCGTACCGACCAGATAGGAAAACTTCATATTGTACTTCTTCATGGTCTCCTGAGCCGCCTCACGCACAAGCTCCTTCTGCGCCTTCATCTCCGAGACCATCCCGACGAGCGGGATCATGATCTCTGGCACGATCTTCTTGCCTTCTCTCGCCACTTCACAGGCTGCTTCCATGACGGCGCGGGCCTGCATGCGGGTGATCTCCGGCATGGTAATTCCCAGCCGGCATCCGCGGAGACCGAGCATCGGATTGAACTCGTGCAACTCTTCCACGCGCGCCAACAGCCTGCGTTTCTCATCCAGCAACGCACCATCTTTACCCGTCAATTCGAGTCGAGCAATTTCCACCATGAGATCTTCGCGCTTCGGGAGAAACTCATGCAGCGGCGGATCGAGCAAGCGAATCGTGACCGGGTAACCTTTCATCTCCCGATACAGGCCGATGAAATCCTGCTTCTGCAACGGTAACAGCTGGTCGAGATACTTTTCGCGTTCCTCTTTTGTCCGTGCCAGAATCATCTTCTGCATGATGGGAATGCGATCCTCGGCGAAGAACATATGCTCCGTCCGGCAGAGGCCGATCCCTTCAGCCCCGAATCCCTTGGCGATTCGCGCCTGATCCGGCACATCCGCATTGGCCCGCACGTGTAGCGTGCGAATTTCGTCGGCCCAGGACAGTATTGTCGCGAACCGTTGATACTTATCCGACAAGGTCGGATTCAACTTCCCTTGGATGACTTGAATGATTTCTGACTCGACGACCGGGATGTCGCCTTCGTACACATTGCCGGTCGAACCATTGACCGACAGATAGTCCCCCTCGCGAAAGACCTTGGCGCCGATTCGAACGGATTGCGCGTCAACAACGTCGACCGCTTCGCATCCGGCTACGCAGACCTTGCCCATCTGGCGCGCGACCACCGCGGCATGAGACGTCATGCCTCCCCGGGCGGTCAGAAACCCCGCGGCGGCATTCATCCCGTGAATATCGTCAGGGCTCGTCTCTTGTCGGACCAGAATGACGCGCTGTCCGGTTGCCTTCATGTCCACGGCGCGATCCGGGGACAACGCGATTTTCCCCGCTGCCGCGCCGGGACCAGCCGGGAGACCTTTTCCCAGCGGATTGGCTTTGGATTCTTCCTTTGTATCGAAGATCGGATACAAATACTGCGCTAATTGGTCGGGGCCGATCCGCAGGACCGCCTCGCGTTTCGAGATCGCTCCCTCGTTTACCATATCGACTGCAATCTTGACGGCTGCAATTCCGGTCCGTTTTCCGACCCGGGTTTGGAGCATGTAGAGCTTACCCTCTTGAATCGTAAACTCGAGGTCCAGCATGTCGCGATAATGCTTTTCGAGTTTCTTGTACGTGTGCTCGAGATCCTTGTAGGCCTCCGGCACATTCTTCGCGAGCGCGCTCACAGGGAGCGGTGTACGAATCCCCGCGACAACGTCCTCCCCTTGCGCATTCATCAGACATTCACCGAAAAACGCCTTCTCGCCCGATCCCGGGTTTCTGGTGAACGCAACGCCGGTGCCACTCGTTTCACCCATATTGCCGAAGACCATCGCCACGACATTAACCGCAGTGCCCCATGAATCGGGAATCCCATAGAGCCGGCGATAGGTAATGGCTCGCGCGCCGAACCAGGATGAGAAAACAGCGTTGATTGCCATGCGGAGCTGATCGAGCGGCTCGTCGGGAAAATCCTTTTTGGTTTCTTCCTTCACTAGCGCTTTGAAACTTGCGACTAATTCACGGAGGTGGCGGGCATCCAGGTGCGTCTCATGCGTCACACCAACTTCGGCCTTCTTGTGTTTGAGGATCGCCTCGAAATGCTCTCGGGGAACCCCCATGACAATGCTGCCAAACATCGATACGAAGCGCCGGTAACTGTCCTGGGCAAACCGATCATTCCGAGTTTTTGCTGCTAATCCTTCGACGGTCTTTGTCGTCAAGCCCACATTCAATACGGTATCCATCATTCCCGGCATCGACGCACGCGCACCTGAACGCACCGAAACTAGCAAGGGTCTTTCCGGATCCCCAAACCCCATACCCATCGACCGCTCGACACGCTTTAACGCGTGAAGCGCTGCCTCCCACATGCCGGCGGGATACTTTTTCCCCTGTTTGTAGTATTCGACACACGCCTCGGTCGAGATGGTGAAGCCGGGGGGAACCGAAATGCCTAAATTGGTCATCTCCGCCAACCCAGCGCCCTTGCCACCAAGCAGTTCCTTCATGTTCGAGGTGCCTTCGGCCTTGCCATCGCCGAAATAGTACACGTATTTCTTCGCCACGAGCCCTTCTCCTTCTTTTAAGACATTAGTGCACGAATCCGGTTTGACCAGTGGCTGTTTCCAGATGCAGTCGATAACGCCTGATCAGATACCGTTTCACCGCGATACCCATGACGATCACTACAACGACAAAGAGCGCCACCCCGAGCAATCGATAATCCGCCCGAATTCCGTGATCCACATAGAACTGTCCATCGGCACCCTGGCGGACTTTTAGTTCGCCCTGAAGCTGGTGCGGCTTTCCGGAGGGGTCAGACAAGTTGATCCACTCGGAACAGAGTCGCATCGGTTCCGACGCCCCGGTCACCTTTTGCCATGTCAGCTTGAGACAAATGTCTTGCTTCGCATTGAAGAATTCCGGGGTACGGACCAACTCGTCGAGATTGACCCCGCTGGCCCTGACACCGAGCAGGAGGATCGCATTACATATGACAATCAGAGCAATGGAGACTGCGACACCGAAGCGCCGAACTCGGCTCGCCCGCTGCTCCGCTTCAACCGATACCCGCGTGACATCCTCAGTTGGTGAAGCCTGATGCATTATGCCGTCCCCGTAACAACACCCTAGCTCCCTTGTACCACAATCCGGGAGAGATCGGCGAATGACATAAAGGTGTCGTCGACATCTTTGAGCAAGGAGAGTCGGTTATTCCGCAACCTGCGATCCTCCGTGTTCACCATCACTCCAGCAAAGAAAGCGTCGATCGCCGGTTTCATCCGAACCAACGTATCCAGCGCCTTCTGATATTCCTCTTGCTGCATGTGCTGGTCAAAGTCTTTGCGGCAGAGGCCATGCTGTCGATGCAACTCTGTCTCGGCCGCATCTTTAAAAGCAGCAGGATCGACTGGCTCACGATCCCACTTTTCTTTTTCGACCAGTCGGTGCGCGCGTTTGAACCCGATAATGAGAGGCTCAAACTCTGGTTTTGTCGTGACAGCTTCAAGTGCCTTCATTCTCAGCACAAGATCGACGAGGTCTAGCGTCTTGTCGTAGGCTGGCCTTAACACAGCTTCTATTACATCGTCCCGCAGGCCTTGGACAACCCGGCCATAATGTCGAATCCGTTCGAAAATGAATTCCGTGATTTGTCGACGACCTTGCACCCCGAAGTCCGGAACTCCCTTGAAGCCATGATCGTGCACATTGTTAATCGCGTTATCAAAGTATTTCCCAAGGTTCATTCGGAGGTGTCCCTCTAGAACAATCCTGACGATAGCTGTCGCGTGTCGCCGAAGCGCATACGGATCTTCTGATCCCGTTGGCACAAGCCCCACGTAAAAAAATGCTGCGATCGAATCGAGCCGATCGGCCAGAGACAATACTTGCCCAGCAAGCGTCTCAGGCAAGTCTCCTTCGATCGACCGTGGCAAATACTGTTCTCGGATGGCCCGACTCACCGCTTCCGATTCTCCGTCGTGTCTGGCGTACTCACCCCCCATGATCCCCTGAAGCTCTGGGAACTCCCCGACCACACCAGTGAGTAGATCGGTCTTGCACAGCTCCGCAGCCCGTTCGCAGGTTCGCTTCAACTCATCGTTCTGAGAAGACAGTTGAGAAGCTATCAGCCCAGCCAGTTTCTTCACGCGTTCTTGCTTCTGAGCCATGTTGCCGAGCATTTGATGGAATGTCACCTCAGCGAGCCTTTTGATGCGGCCCTGAAGTGTGATCTTTCGGTCATCATCAAAAAAGAACTTCGCATCGGCCAGGCGAGCTGCCAAGACACATTCGTTCCCCTGTCGTATGAGCGACATGTCCTTCACGTCATTATTGGTAACGGCAATAAAGTGCGCGGCTAAGGCACCGCTCTTCTTGTCACGCACCGAAAAGAACCCCTGATATTTCTTCATTGAGGTGATCAGGATTTCCGACGGTACCGACAGATATTCAGGCTTGAAACTCCCCACGATGGCAACTGGCCATTCTGTGCTATACGTCGCTTGCTCCAGCAATTCCTCATCTACATTGAGCCCAACACCAGCCTTCTGACAGGCCTGCATCAACTGTTCGTGAATCACCGTCCGCCGCCTGTCCTGGTCGACTACCACTCCGAGTCGCTTGAGCGTGGATTCATAGGTAGCGTAATCACGGACGGCGACTGCCTTGCTTCCTCCGAGAACACGATGCCCGTACGTTTTATGGCCCACCTTGATCCCGGCCACCTCAATCGGTAACACTGCCCGAGTGTAGAGGGCGACCAACCACCGCACCGGCCTGGCGAATCGGACTCCCGCTTCATTCCACTTCATCGATTTCGGGAAGGATAGCTTGGCGACGATCTGAGGAACTAACTCCGTCAATACGTCACGAGCTGGCCGCCCCTGTTCGCGTTTGATCGCGAAGAGATACTCTCCTTTGGGGGTTTGCCTGAGTTGAAGATCTTGCACTGCTACACCCTGCCCGGTCGCAAACCCGATCGCCGCCCTTGTCGGTTGGCCGGCTGGATCGAAAGCGACCGCTTTGGATGGTCCCATGGTTTCTTTCATCGTTGCAGCTTGATGGGCAGTCAGTTCCTCCACGACGAGGACGAGACGTCGAGGCGTTCCCAGGGTGCGCACGCATCGATATGATAGGTGCGATTCTCCCAACATCCGTTCGGCATATTCTTTCAGCGATGCGAGGGCGGGGGCGATAAAGTCAAAGGGTAGTTCTTCGGTACCGATCTCCACTAGCAATTCAGCCGCCCGCGATGAGCGAGATCTCGCGCGCTTCTTGGTTGTAGCAACCTTGGCCGTGCCCATCGATCAGATCATTCCTTCGACTTGAACGCGCGACGTTGCCTCCTGGGACGCGCTCTTTCCGAAGAGGTAGCGGCGCGATCGTTCAGTGGATGGCCCATAGCGGCTCGTTCTTCGACGTAGCGTTCCGCACATTGCCGCGCCAACGTGCGAACTCGAGCAATATAACCGGTTCGCTCTGCTACACTGATGGCTCCGCGGGCATCGAGCAGATTGAACATGTGCGAGGTCTTGATGCAGTAATCATACGCTGGCAGAGTCAGCCTGGTGTCCTTTTTCGCAAGCAAACGTTTGCACTCCGCCTCGAACGCTTGAAACGTGGCCCCTAACATTGCGACATCGCCTTCCTCAAAGTTGTAGCGGGAGAATTGGACTTCCGTTTCATGATGGATATCGCCGTACGTGATTCCTTCCGTCCAAGCCAGATCGAATACGTTATCGACTTGTTGCAGATACATCGCAATCCGTTCGGTTCCGTAGGTGAGCTCGACCGTGATCGGATTGAGTTCGATTCCCCCGATCTCTTGAAAATATGTGAACTGGGTGATTTCCATCCCATCAAGTCGCACTTCCCAGCCCAGCCCCCAGGCTCCCAACGTAGGCGATTCCCAGTCGTCTTGCATGAACCGAATATCATGTTCTTTCGGATTGATACCTAGATGGGCGAGGCTCTCTAGATACAGGTCCTGTATGTTGTCCGGTGACGGCTTCAGTACCACCTGGTACTGGTAGTAATGCTGCATCCGGTTCGGATTTTCTCCATATCGTCCGTCCGTTGGGCGGCGACAGGGCTGCACGTAGGCTGAGCGCCAGGGCTCTGGTCCGAGCGAGCGCAGGAAGGTCGCAGGATGAAACGTCCCAGCCCCCATTTCGAGATCATACGGCTGATGGAGAACACAGCCTTGATCAGCCCAGAATCGATGGAGGGTAAGGATCAGATTCTGGAAGGTCACAACCAATCCAGCAGTCGTCCGGGGCAGTTATGGAATGGGCCGACGATCGACCAGAAAATAAGGTGTGAAGCTAACAGGAATCCGCGCACACTGTCAAGCAACAA
>UEXT01000585.1_pt1 | contig 25592 bp, 31 predicted proteins | sample 4301081 | NCBI WGS metagenome assembly UEXT01 (sample SAMEA4773177, study PRJEB27434) | metagenome | biome: 2259; feature: agricultural soil; material: soil | place: USA | collected 2014-09 | depth 0.25 m
ATACTCATGCGTCTACACCAGTGGAGCTACGGGAAACAATCATTCTTAGACAACCTGAAACACTGGTGGGGTGCGCACGATCCTCTTTCCAGATGATCGACACCTTCTTCTCCCACGGATCTAGCCGACTATTTCCCTCAGTGTCTTAAAATCACCTTTTCGAGTTCGCGTCTGAACTGAGCGCGAAGTGGCTCGATCGCAGGGGATCGTCTAAATCCTTTTCGGGGACAAAAGGTATCGCAGGCTACGCCCTTTGGTACCAAAGGGGCACGGGTCATGCGCTCGCGAGATGATTCGATGAACTGACCAGCTCCATTTCATCCCGACGTAACGATGGAATTCTTTTCGAGTCCTTCAGTCTCCGGTTCTGGTCAGGTTCAGCAAAGTGTGGATTGTAGAGTTGTGAATCTATCTGTGACGAAGAAGATACGCAGGCATACTCTGAAGAATCTGACGGAAACATCCTGGCTTCATACTGAAGGCCACACAGGACCGCTTTCATCACAATGCCTGTACGGGTCGTAATACCTGTTTTAGCCAGGAGGTGCTTGACGTGCTCTTTCACGGTTTGTTCGCTCATTCGCAGTGCGGTCGCGATTTCTTTGTTGGTCCAACCTTTCAATAAATGCTGCAGTATATCCGTTTCTCGCGAGGTCAATTGAAACTTTTCCTTCGATCGATCAAGGATTCTTCTATGCCAATACGCGGGACTGGTTTCTTGCATCACGATGAAGATCCTCGATTTCCAAAGATCGGCGTCAATCAATCCGAAGCCGCACAGGAGCACTGGACGGTCGGGATCCCCCGCGACACGCCTGAGTTGAATTTGTTCCCAGTCCTTTGACTCAGGTCGAATCCGAAGGAGCCTTCGGATTTCGAAAGCCAAGCTCATTACGGCAGCTGGCAGCACACCCCTAGCGGTGTTCACGTTATCGTACTGGTTGATTTCTTCGCACAACTCTCTTGCCTGCTGGTTTCTATAGAGCAACTGGATAGATGGCGCGAGCACAATTACCCCTAGCTCAGCGTGGTTCGTCCCATCGGCTTCGATGGAGGGAGACAAGCGAGACAAATCCATATAGTCCTCCTCGTTGGAAAACAACTGCACTCTCACAATACATACGCAATGAGTCTCCAAGGGGGGATCGGGTGATTCCCGCAATTCGCGGGGGGTGGAATCCTTGAAGGGGATCCTCTGAGCTGAGAGTGATGATCCTACGGTGAGACGAGCCCTCTCCGAATCGCATACCGGACTAGGCTGGCGATTTCGTGAATATTCAGCTTCTGCATGATCCTAGTCCGATGAGACTCGGCAGTCTTTACGCTGATTCCAAGGAGCCCGGCGGCTTCTTTAGTAGTCTTTCCTTCGGCAATCAGTTGGAGGAATTCTCTTTCTCGAGGACTGAGCGGTTCTGGCGGGAGTTCGGTCTTCGCCAAATACGCCTGGACGACGGTTTCGGAAGCACCGGGAGTGAGATAGAGCCTTCCGCGTGACACTTCTTGGATCGCCTCGACCAATTCTTCTGTCGCCTTGCTCTTTAAGACGTATCCTTTAATTCCCGCACGCAAGGCTTCCAATATCAGATGGTCTTCGGTGTGCATGGTCAATAGAACGACTTTGGTTTTCGGACATGCCTGAAGAATGGCGCGGCCCGCGTCGATGCCGTTTAAGAGAGGCATGGCTAGATCGAGCACCGCAACGTCGAACCGAAGGTTCTGTGCCAATTGCAGCGCTTCACGGCCGTCGGAAGCCTCTCCAACTACGCTAAATCCTTCACTTTCGAGAAGGACTTTCAACCCTTGACGGACGACGAGGTGATCGTCTGCCAATAGAATTTCACACAACATCGAAGGCTCCCGGCTGATCGCACAGCATTTATAGACTGGGGCTCCTGGTGCACCTCATCTGAGATACTCCTGGAGACGAGCAGTGCATCACCCCGCGATGGTCAACGCTCTGACCGTCTTCATATCCCTAAGTAACACGTCACCAGCACCAGTGCATCGTTATTCTCGCGTCTTTTTGAGGCGAGAATGGAATCTGCCACCTGCTGGGGTGTGGACCGTAGGTTCAACCCCTCATCGAATCCAGCTCGAATCCCGTCCGTCGAAAGGATAACGGTATCGCCATTGAACATCGTCTGTATAGATGCGGTCAAGGCTGGTAATCGACCCCCGTCACGAACTTTCGCGTGAGAACGACTGACTGTTCCCCCTCCCAGCTGGGCAACGGTTTGCCCGAACGCTATCTCATTCCATCCAACGTCGAGTTGAGTAAACCAGATTAACCCTGCAAAGGTTCTCAGGTAAACACCTGGTTCGATGGGGAGCCATACTGGGTCGAAAACGGGAAAACGCCGGCCCAATCGCCCTCCACTCAGACCGGGAGCCACTTAACGAGGCCAGCGAGTTTGCCCCTGGGGGAAACCCGGCAATTTCAGAAGCAAGTCAGCGTCTGATCAGTGCAGCTGCCCACTTATGCCGCGAAGATAGGTGAGGTTCTGCTTGTTGCATCCGGAGTGTCACGTCTTATAATCACGCATCAGGGACGTAACAGGTTCTAGGAACCGTTTCCTTACTCCAATTGACTGCGTGCATCGTGCGCGATCGCTGAACCTGAGCGATATGCACCTACAACCCTGAGGAGATACTCATGACCACACAACCAGGTTCGACCTTATATGCTCGCCTCGGCGGGTATGATGCCATCGCTGCGGTTGCCGACGATCTACTTCCTCGTCTGATGTCGGACCCGCAACTTGGCCGCTTTTGGGCTCATAGAGGGGAGGATGGCATTCGTCGCGAGAAACAGTTGCTGATCGATTTCCTTTGTGCTAGTGCGGGAGGTCCCCTGTATTACACGGGTCGGGATATGGCGACGTCCCACAAGGGGATGGGCATCACGGCCAAGGATTGGGAGATTTTCCTGCGCCATGTGCAGGCGACCCTCGACAAGTTTCAGGTTCCTGAGCGAGAACGGCGGGAAGTGCTCGCGTTCGTGGACAGTACAAGAGCCGACATCGTTGAAAAGTAATCGGTGAAGCATTGGCAAGATAGGACCACAAGGTTACAGATCTTTTTCTCCGAACCCTCGCTATGTCTGCCACGCTTCGAGCCATTCGAGGAGACATTACGACGCTTGCTGTCGACGCGATCGTCAACGCTGCGAACTCCTCTCTGCTCGTTGGCGGCGGGGTTTGCGGGGCAATCCATCGCGCGGCCGGACCTGAATTGCTGAATGAGTGTCACCTCCTCGGAGGGTGCCGGACCGGTGATGCAAAGCTCACCAAGGGATACCGACTGCCAGCTCGGTACATTATCCACGCTGTTGGCCCTGTCTGGCATGGCGGGCAGAATGGTGAACCAGACCTACTGGCTTCCTGCTATCGCCGTTCCTTAGAGCTCGCACATGCAAATGGGATTGTCAGCATAGCTTTTCCAAGCATCAGCACCGGCATCTACGGATACCCCATCGAGCTAGCCGCAAGGGTTGCGATCGACACGGTGCGTCGGTCCTTGGCAGAATTCACCACAGTTCGTGAAGTGATCTTCTGCTGCTTCTCAGCCGGCGACTTAGTGGTCTACGAAAGACAGCTTAGTGAGCAATCGGTTTAGGCCGCTGCTGACAGGGAGTGAGCGCATGAATCGTCAGCGACACTGGAACCAGGTGTACGAGACGAAAGGGCCGCTGGGTGTGAGTTGGTATCAGCGCCACCCAGAGGTTTCGCTGGCGCTTATTACCGCGGCCGGAGCGAAAAAAGCTGCCGGGATCATTGATGTCGGCGGCGGAGCCTCCGTGCTTGTTGACTTCTTATTGGAAGCCGGCTACACGGGGATTGCTGTGCTTGATCTGTCCGGCATCGCATTGACTCATAGCCGCGCCCGCCTTGGCGCACGAGCCTCTGAGGTCGAGTGGTTCGAGGCCGATGTGACGACGTTTAAGCCACCGCATCGTTTCAGCCTCTGGCATGATCGGGCGGTCTTTCACTTCTTGACTGAAATCGATGACCGGCGTGGGTACGTTGCAACCTTACGGCAGACGTTACAGCCTGGCGGCACAGTCGTCATCGGCACCTTCGCGTTGGAGGGTCCACCGAAATGCAGCGGCCTTGATGTTGTGCGCTACAATGAGCACTCCATTCTGGCAGAGTTGGGCACTGAGTTTCGACTTGAAGAGGTTCGCCGAGAGGCGCACGTGACACCTTGGGAATCTGAGCAGCGGTTTATTTACTTCCGGTGTCGGTGGCAGCCCGGCACATGACAGACGAAACGCCCCTTTCACGTTCGTGGTTCTATGGAGGAAAGGACACTTGAAGCTTGGGTTCGTCATTGATTCGGCGCGATATTAGACGGAGGAACGTTTGTACGGGTAAATCGAAACGGTCCGTGCTCGTGGTTTGTTGCCTTTGCGTGGTGATCATCGGGTGTGTGACGGAGAGCAAGGAGGCCGCGAAGCGGGATGTCACAGGCCCCTACAAGACATGGGACGAGGTCATCAGCCGCTGGATCGGGGGTCGTACGTCCGATCTGTACGTCGAATTGGGGCCGCCCAACCTCCATCCTCACGAACTGGACAATGGGATGACTGAGATGGCGTGGGACTTCGGCATTGATCGCATGCCGGGTCAGGCCGATGCTTATGAGCTGCTTCCTATTTATGGACAGGATGTCAACTGTCAGATCCACTTCTTCGCGGACGCGAAAGGGATCATCAGGAAGGGGGAGAAGGTCGGCTGTGAATAAGAGTGTCCTTGTTATACTCCTCGGCTTTAACCCCTCAGACGTGATTCTCTAGCCCTTTCGATTCCCGCTGCGTTACAATTGCCTCGATGAAACACCCCATCAAGTCCAAAGAAGATCTCCGCTGGCTGCTCGGTCACACGGGAGGGTTCCGCGGCGGCTATGTGACCGATGTACAGATGTCCAAGCGGCGGCTCTACGACGAAGGTTCCGGCCGCGAAGTCCTGACCGACACAATTGTTTCAGTCATCATCCGCTATCGGATCCGCCAGGTAGCGCGGGTGGCTAAGCTCACGATGCAGGGCGTGACCGATTTTTCCATCTTCGAGCAGGAAGGCGCGGATTGCTCTACCCTCAGTATCATTCAGGCGGAAGCGACGGCGGGAAAATTCCGGTTCTGGTTTGATCCCCAAGGCGAACTGTATGTCGTGTGCGACGAAGCGGAACTTGAGGAAGTGGCGATGCCGTTGATCGAGGTGCTGCCACGCCAGTCGGTGGCGCAATGGTCGTTTCACAGCGAAGCGGCGGATTGGCCGACCTCGGACTGGTTACTTGGGGAGCTTGACCGGCTTGGCCTGCCCTGTGCCTGGCGCAGTACCAAACCGGCGAGAGGCCGGCATCCTGCGATTCAATGGGAAGGTGATTTCGTGCCCACGTCAAGTCGTGGGTCGACGAAATCAAAGGGCATCCACGTGATGCTCTACGGTCCGCTCGACGGCCCGGGGTTTGGCCTTGTTCTGCAAGTCATCGGAAATCCGACCAAAGTAGCATCTCGCGCGTTATCTCATCTTGCCGATGCGATCGTCCAGCGCTATGCCGGCCAATGTCTGGTGGGGAATACGATTATTCCGGGAGAGGAATGGCTGAGTTGGAAATTGTTGGAGCAGCAGCGGCGTTGGGTGGATGCCTAGGAGATTAGAGAAAGATTCGTCATCGGTTATGCAGTGGCCTGCTCACTTGAAGGTTCCGCTCCGTGGTACCCGTTCATGTGTGAATACGCGACTGAACCGTTTCCGTTCCTCAGCTCATGGACGTGTCTGGTTCCGACCTCGTACCCATTTTTCTCGTTCACACATTCTACGAGGGCCCAGAGTCGAAGCGGGTTGACCTTCTGATTGCGCGCCACGTGCAGGGAGGTACCTTCTAGCACGGTGTTGAGGGAGAGATCCGTCCGCCAGCCGAGGTGTTTCGTGATCGGAGAAATCACTTTTTCGACGGCGGCAATGATTTTGTTACCGTTACTAAAGTGGTTCAACATGATAATCCGCCCGCCCGGACGGCATACCCGAATCATTTCCTTGACGACCTTACGATGGTCGGGAACGGCTGTGACGACATAAGCTGCCACAACCGTGTCGAAACTGTCGTCAGCGAATTCCATGGCGCCAGCATCCATGCGGTGGAGTTCCACATGGATCATCTGATGTTCTCTTGCGCGCTGCCTTGCTTTTTCCAACATCCCTTCTGAAAAGTCGATGCCGACGATCTGGCAATGCGTAGGGTACATCGGAAGGGCCAATCCGGTGCCGATGCCCACTTCGAGGATTCTTTCGTTCGGCTGCACATTCAGGTTCCGGATCGCGGATTCCCGTCCTTCATGGAAGACTTTGCCAAAAATGTGATCGTAGACCCCAGCGTAGGTCGTATAGACGCGTTCGACTTTCTTCAGGTCCATGCCACCTCCCGCCCCACACCGAAGCCACCTGCGCTCCCCGATGAGGCAGGGACGAGCCGACAGTGCAAGGCAGTGGGGGAAAATCTGTAACGGCGGAGCACCTAAATGGAGCGAGGGGACCCGCCAACTCCAAACAAACGGGGGTACTCTAGCCAACTCACGGCACTGAGTCAACATGTTTGACGGAGATCCCGCTTGATTCATTCGCGGCCCCTGTGGGATAGGTACGCCCATGCTGCTTGCGGGGGCTTTTGCCGGCATCTTGTTTCTTGGACTAATTGTGAGCGATTGGCTTTACTTCGTCCGGCTGACGCCGGATGCAGTGCGGTATGGGTGTACGGTCGCTCGCCTGCAGGATCACTTCCCACGGCTTGAACGCGCTGCGCTCGTGCGCCGATTTGATGACAACGGTGCGCTGGTCTTGCCCCATGGGATCGCACGGTTTTTCCCGGAGACAAATCTCATCGGGTTGCGTCCTCACTATCGTCTCTTTGCTGGGGGGGTTCGAACGGCTTGGCCGATCAAGGGATCGATCCAGGTCAGAACTGAACCGGGATGTGTAGACCTTCTCTGCATCAAACGTATTCCGTGGTCCTCGGCGTTGCTGACGTTGGCGTGGTTTCTGATTGTGATTGGAGGAACTCTCGCGTTCTTGGCGTCGTATGTTGCCCAGGGTGGCTTGTCGTCTTTCAGCGGTGTGGTGATGGGACTTGGCATCACGGCGCTCGGAGTGATGGTCATCGGGTTCGGCGCGCTCGTCGTGATTTTGGCCTATCGATTGGAGAACGGCCGTCTAACGCTCGTCTATCACGAATTGCGTGATGCGCTCGAGTCGCCGGCTATGCTTTGAACAAGTTAAGAAACTGGTCGTATTCCTGAGGAAGATCGAGGCCCACTCGATTGCGGGCAAGGCCGGCAATGATGCCGCGGTGTTTCTTGTTGAGACCGGACGATTCGAAGGCCTGGCGGAACAGTTCCCAACGTAAGGTGGAATCGGCGGCGATGCGAGAGTGATCCGGTTGGGGCAGGGCATGAACCGCAGTGGTCAGGGCTCGAATCGCTTTCTCCACGCTTTCGTATGGGGGTGCGAGTTTCAACCGCGCGTAGAACGTGTCGAGGTGAGTGCGGAACTCCTCGCGCAGCTCCTGGATCGGATCGGATGGTGAGGGGCTGGCTTTGAGCATCGTGAGGAAACCAATGATACGGTATGATGATCCTAGGAGACAACCGGGAGATCATCTCTTCACAATCAGCACAAGGGGGTGGCACGTATGAGAGAGAGGCAGTGGGCGGCACTATCGTTGGCAGGTTTGTTGGCGTTCAGCGGCTGTTCTTCCTATCACCACCCTGGGATGATGGAAGCCGGCAAGAGCGAGGGCTATTGGCAGAGGGGCCAACAGGAGATGGAGGCGTTGGTCGACCGGACCGTGAAGGATCAAGACAAGGCGAACCAAGTCAAGGCCATTGTCGGTGAGATTCTTACGGAGCTGAAGGCCGGCCGCGAACAGGAGCGCTTGTATCATCGCCAACTCTACACGCTCAATGCCAGTTATACGGCGTCTCCCGAAGAGTTCACGAAAATCCTTGATGACACAAACAATCAGCGCATGCGGACCGCGACGAGGGTTCTGGGCTTGCGGTTCAAGATGAAGGAATTGATGACGGCCGACGAGTGGAAGGCCTTGTCTGATCGAATGCTCGAGTATAGCAGCCGCTACGAGCGGGGCACTACAGGGACGAAGGGTACTTACTAGCAGGCTGCTGAAAACGTCGCTCGTCTCACCCGCCCAACTCCGGCATGTTGACACGTGCCTCAGCCCAGGCAGCGTTCTCGCATCACTCCCGAATTCGTGAGGCGTGAAGCGTAAGGCGTGAGGTGCGGTGGAAAAACGGGTAGAAGCTGCGGCGGCGCCGCGGAACGGCGCGTCTCGGGCTATCGAGTGTGAAGCACTCGTGGGTGGAAATGACCGCCGGGGATGTGTGGGTGAGACGGACAGCCATTTTGAGCAGCCTGGGGATCTATCTTTTCTTAGGCTAACTCCGAGGCGACGCAGGCGTGAGAGGAAGCGGAACCCAGGTCGCGCCTCCATCGGTGGAGCGGTAGAGTCCGCTCCCGTTCGTACCCGCGTATAACGTCTGAGAGTTTTTCGGGGCCATCGCCAGGGCCCGCACATTGAGTGTGGCGAGGCCCTGATTCATCTCCTGCCAGGTCTTGCCGCTATCGGAACTCTTCCAGACTCCCCGTGGCCCGCCGATATAAATGACAGACGGCTCGGTGGGATGGACCAGGATGCTGCTGACAAAGGGATCGGGAAGACTCTGCCCGATCCGTTCCCACAGTTCTCCTCTGTTGGCCGTGCGAAAGAGGCCTTTTGTCGCTCCAGCATAGACGACGTCGGGATTCACCGGGTCGAGTTCAATGACGTTGACTCCCAAGGCCAGCGATGCCATCAGTTCCTGCTCGGGAATCAGACCGTTATTGATTTTCTTCCAGGATATTGCCGCGTCGTCAGAACGGTAGATCCCGCCGGTCGTCCCTGCGTAGAGCACGGTCGGGTCTTTGGGGTTGATGGCGATGGAGACGACGATATGCACTTCCTTCATGCCGTTCATCCGCTCTTCCCATTCGCGACCCCCGTCTTTGGTGTAGTAGGCTCCGACGGTTGTCGCCGCGTAGATCACTTCGCTGAGGGCTGGGTGGAAGACGAACTGGTTCACGAATGAGACGTGTTCTTTTAGGCCGACATTGTGGGGCAGCCAATGTTGTCCGCCGTCCGGACTCTTGTAGACGGCATCGCCCATCGTTCCGGCATAAACGGTTGCAGGCAGTTGCGGGTCGATGGCAACGGTCGTCACCCGTCTTGCGCTGAAACTGGGAAACCGTTCCCACGATTTCCCGCCGTCCCGCGATTTATAAACTGCGTCATTCGTAGCGACGTAGAGAATGTTGGCGTTGGTGGGATGGAGCGCGATGGAGACAATCGCCTCGCTTGCTCTTTCACAACCGGTGAGCGAGAGGAGACACAACAGCGCGAGCAGCAAGCAGGGTAGCCACTGGGGTGCGGTGTCTCGTCGATGGCGCTGAGGTGTCATCGCCAACCATCTGGGACGAGAGAATACCTGGCCGAGGCGCGCCACCTAACCATAGCGGTTGCGAGCGAGTCAAGCTCGGTGATTAGTCATAATTTCCGTGTGATTCGTTCCGCGTAACCGGTCAATTCCATGTATCCCTGCCCTCTGAGCGGCAGGCCGCGACTGGTCCCTGAGATCTCAACAGCCCCTTCCCAATAAGTGACGTGTGCACTGCGTGAGGTGACGAGCTCTTGGCCGGCGAGTTGGGGAGCGATGTCGAGTGACAGATCCAGAGAGGGAATCACAATATGCCAGCGTTGAGGATAGCGCGCGTTCGTTTTTGGGCTCGTCCAGAAGGCGGTGGGCTCCATAGAGAAGTCCTTCAGTGCGAGGTGCTGTGTCCTGCCATCACGATCGACAAGGGTGCCGCTCGAAGCAGGTTCAGTGGATCCGTCAGCACGACGAAGCCGGTACAACATCAACTCGCAGCCATTATCGAGTTGTATGCTGAACCAATCCCATCCCACGAGATCTTGTCCCAGGTCAGCCGAGCCGAACTCGTGATCCATCCAACTGGTTCCAGTGACCTCGAACTGCTGGGCTCCGATCAACAGGGTGCCGATCGTGGCGAGTCTAGTGAACGAGTAGTAGTGGGATGCCTGTCCCGACTCGGACCCTTTCTGACTGACGCCACCGATGCCATGCACGACGAGCGACTTCTCCGGCGACAACGTGAGCTGGATTCCGATGGTGTCGGTCGATGCGCGAAGTTGCTGGGAGAGTGGAACCGCCATCGGTGATTCGGCGCTCCATTGATCGATCCAAACATGGAGCCGATCCCGATCGGAACCGGCTCTCCCCAGAGCGGCCCGGCTGATGTGTTCGGCAAAATAGAATTGTTCACCGGCGAGGTCACTGATTGCAAAATGCGCGAGGTACAGCTGGGTGATGGACCACCGAGACGGGAGTGTTTTCACTTGGTCGCGAGGGATGCCGCGGCGAAAGAACGTCAGTTGGTAGCCAAACAGGCGTCCGTTTTTGGTCGTGAGGTGTCCCGTGTAGTACCACCATTCGGTTCTAAAGTCGTCGTGGGAACCATGATCGCGCGGGAAAACATATTCGTAGCCCGGCAGAGCCAGGCGAAATTCCTGAATTGGATCTGCTGCGAAGAGCAGGCTCACGAAGAATGCGCCGGTGCATAACGCGACGAGGATCACATAAGTGATCCCCCTTGTGCGTAACGGTCTACGACATCCACTAGAGCCTGTGCGGTATTGTTTCATCATGAACCAGTGACGCAGCTTATAACATGCGTGTACCGAGTGCACAATTCGCCTGCGATCAAGAAGTTTTTCTTCGCCGGAGACCCGCGTCAAATATAGGGTTACGCCGTTGACAATTTTGTCGACCTTCGGCTATCGTGATCCATGCAGACTGATCGGGAACGAGAACCTCAAGGGCCTGGACCTCACAACAAATCGGTTCCGTTTCCCATTCCCGCTCGCATTCCGATTTTCCCCCTGCCGAATACCGTCTTCTTCCCTCAGACGTATTTGCCACTCCATATTTTTGAGCCGCGGTATCGTCAGATGGTAAACGATGCGGCGATGGGGAGCCAGTGCATCGGCATTACTTTGCTCCAAGAAGGTTGGGAATCGGACTACTATGGAAATCCGCCCATTTTCTCGATGGGCTGTGTGGGCCGAATCGTGAGCGTACAGCCGCTGGTCGATGGTCGATCGAATATCCTTCTCCAAGGCCTTGAACGATTTGAAATCCAGACCGAGCATTTTGACCGTCCCTATCGCGAAGCGAGCATCAGATTGACACCTCGCGTCTCGGATGGCAGGCTCGATCCCATCGTACGCACCAAACTGGCGCAAACATTAGAGGAGTTTCTCAAGTCACGCGATGACGCGCCCACGTGGCGGGCGTTGTTCCGTGAAGAGATTAGCGACGACATTTTCATTAATTCCGTGTCGACGTATCTGGAATGCACATCGTTGGAAAAGCAGTTTCTGTTGGAAGCCGATAGCCTCCAGCAACAGGCTCGCCGCCTTGGCGATCTGCTCCAGTTCATGAAACACGACCCTCATGGGGCGAAGGGTTGGGGGTAATGGATCGGGCGGTCGTGATCGAGGTGTCTCGCCTTTCAAAATCCTATGACGGGCTCAAGGCCGTCGAAGATCTCTCCTTTCAGGTCTACCGAGGCGAAATATTCGGACTGTTAGGGCCAAACGGCGCGGGGAAAAGCACGACCCTTCGCACGTTGATTACCCTGCTCCATCCGACGTCGGGACTCGCCAGAGTCTTGGGGTACGACACAGTCAAGGACGCGGACATGGTTCGACAGCTTATCGGCTATGTTCCGCAAGAGCGGGCGATCGATCGCTTTCTCACCGGTCGTGAACACCTTCAACTCCTCGCGGCACTCTATCACTTGCGGAAGGACGAAGGTACAAAACGGATCGGAGAGTTGCTCAAGCTCGTTGAGCTCGAAGCGCATGCCGATCGTCCGGCCAAGACCTATTCTGGTGGGATGAAGCGCAAACTTGACATCGCCTGCGGGCTCCTACCGAATCCGCAGATTCTCTTTTTGGACGAGCCGACACTCGGATTGGACGTGCAGAGCCGTCTTCGTATTTGGAACTATGTACGAATGCTGAAAGCCCGGGGGATGACGGTGGTAATGACCACTAATTATCTGGACGAAGCGGACCAACTGTGCGACCGGCTGGCCATCATCGATGCCGGGAAGATCAAAACGCTCGGTTCTCCGACCGAACTCAAGGTTGGGCTCGGCGGGGACATTGTCGCGCTGACGATCCACGACGCCAACCGACTGCCATCCTTGGCGGAGGCGGTCAAAGGTCTGCCCGCCATTCGCGCGGTCAATATCACTGCCAGCGGGTTGGATATTCGGGTGGAGTCGCCGGAGAAGGTGCTGCCGGCCATTCTCGAAACGGCCAGCCGCTTGGATTGTCGCGTAGAATTCATCGAATATCATCGCCCTCGGCTCGACGACGTGTTCATCGCCCATACAGGACGCGCGATTACGGAGTCCGTACCTGAGGCAGAGACGACGTAGGGAATTCCTGTGACGCAGTACTGGCAAGAAATCAGTGCGTTGACGATGCGGTGGGTGCGGCGACTCAGCCGCGAAAAATTCAGCATGCTTTTCACGCTCGTTCAGCCAATGCTGTTTTGGTTGATCTTTTTTGGCAACCTGTTTCAGCGGGCGGCCGATGCCCAGGTGACCCAGGCTCCGAACTACATTAGCTTTCTGGCGGCGGGGGTCGTGGTCATGACCGTGCTGAACAACGGCTTGGCGGGAGGGGTTGATCTCCTCTTCGACAAGGAAAACGGGTTCTTGGAACGATTAATGTCGACACCGATCCATCGGAGCTCCGTCATTCTGAGCCGTTTCATCTTCGTGATGACCATCACGTCATTGCAAGTGTTGGTAATTCTCGGTGTCGCCTTCCTGTTCGGCGTACAGCCCGCGACCGGACTTCTGGGGGTCGCGATGATATTATTGATAGGGATGCTCTTCGGGGTAGGCCTCACAGCGATCTCGATGGCGATGGCCTTTTCGGTGAAAAGCCATGGCGATTTCTTTTCGGTGCTGGGGTTTCTGTCGCTCCCGATGATTTTCCTGAGTTCCGCATTGGTGCCACTGGCGGCCATGCCGGCCTGGATGAGTTTCTTGGCGCGTTTCAATCCGATGACCTGGGCAATTGACGCGGTGCGACCCCTCATTCTCTCGGGCTGGACTGAAGCCCTGCCGCATGTGGGGATGGTGCTAGTCGTTATGGTCATTTTTGATGCACTGTGTTTATATGGTGGGGCGAAGGCCTTCAGGCGGGCGATAGGATAGTGCCGATCGGTCCTGCGGAGCCTCTATTATGCTGGTGAATGAAAGCCAAATTCGGGCGTTAATCCGCCTGTTGGCGGATGAAGATGAGAAGATCGTGAAAACGATCAGTGGAAAACTGGTCGATATTGGAACAACAGCTGTGCCGCTGCTCCAAGAGGCGGAAATCGAGCAGCCTGAAATGGCAGAGCGCATTGCGTCGGTGCTTGAAGAAATTCGCGGTGGAAGACTCGAAGACGAACTAATTCAGCTCTCGGCGCTGCCGGATGAGCAGATGGATCTTGAGCGGGGCGCCTTCCTCATCGCCCGCTATGCATACCCCTCGCTGGATGTGCCGTCCTATCGACGGCAACTTGACGAAATGGCTCAGGAGGTGCGTGATCGAATCGGGCCGCGTGCGTCCGGTGAGGAAACCGTCAAGGCGCTGAATCGCTATCTCTTTACGGAAGAGGGATTCAAAGGCAACACCAAAAATTATTACGAAGTTGAGAACAGCTACATCAACCGCGTGATTGACCGACGAACGGGGATTCCGATCAGCCTGTCTGTGGTGTATCTGTTGATCGGAAGGCGTCTCGGCCTTCCAGTCCACGGCATCGGCATGCCTGGCCACTTCCTCGTGAAGTACGAGTCAGACCGATACAAGGTTTTCATTGACTGCTTCAACGGGGGAGCGCTCCTGACCGAGAAGAATTGCCAGCGTTTCCTCACGGAAGCTGGCTATGGATGCGACGACAAGTACCTTCAGCACAGCCCCGTCCGCGCGATTCTCTCCCGTATGATCAAGAATCTGCTCGCGATCTACGCCAAACTCGGTGAGCCGATCAAACAGACTCGGCTCACGACATTCATTGAGCTCCTTGGGGCGGACAACAAAGAAGGCGGGTTGTAGAAGCCGAGCTGAAGTCGGCCTGTCAGAGCTTGATGGTCAGGCGGTCGCGAGCGAGGAGAATCTTCCCATCATAAGCTTCCCCCGCCTGGGATTTGACGTCGTACCGTTCGGCAATCGGATAGAAATGGGACAAGACCAGCCGGTTGACCCCCGCCTCCCTCGCAACCTGCCCACATTCCCCCGCATGCAGATGAACCGGACCCGGCCGATTGGCGGGGAATGAACAATCGAGCACCGCCAGATTCGCCTCTCCGCAGAGCCGCACGAGATTGTCGCAATATTGCGAATCCCCCGAATAGGCTAGTGCCTTCCCCCCGTATTCGATTCGATACCCGAGGCAGTGAAGGTCCGGACTGTGAGTCACCGTTCGGGGAACAATTTTTGTTTTTCCGATCCAGAACGCCCGATCTGACACCTCCTTGAAATGGACGGCGAACGGAACCGGTTTGAAGCCGGGTAATGTTGCAAACAAGGTCTTGAAAAGCTGTTTGGTTCCACGAGGACCGATCACCATGAGTGGTGGCCGTCTGCCGTGTTGAAATTTCGTGAAAACCATGGCGTCGAAGAAGAAAGTGATGAAGTCTGAGAAGTGGTCGGCATGGTAATGGGAAAAGAGAATATGAGTGATGTGGTGACGGCTGACGTCAGTCTTGAGCAAGTTTCCCAGGGTGCGGGGGCCGAAATCCAACAGCAAAGTGTGGTCGGTTTGAACGAGGTAGCCGGCAGCTGCTCTCGTGGGATGCACGTTCGTGCCGGAGCCGAGAATAGTCAGGCGCATCGTGTGAAATGAAAGGTCTTAATCGAGATCCTGTCGAAAACTGTCCCGGAGACGGAGGAGCAGCGAGCTCAGCGCCTCCGCATCCTTTTGGCTCAGCGCCCGCTGGAAATAGGGTCGCAGGAATGCGATATGTGCTGCAAACGTTTTCCGGAACAAGGCATCGCCCTTCTCGGTGAGACGTACCCTGATGCGTCTGCGATCGTCCTTCACATCGTCGCGTCGGATCAGGCCCTTCGCCATGAGCCGGTCCAGCACTCCCGTCAATGTCCCCTTGGTCACCAGAGTGCGATGGGAGAGCTCGGAACAGGTCATGCCGTCGGTGTCTCCCAGTGTGGCAATCACGTCGAATTGTGACGGAGTCACACGCAAGGTGCGAATGTGGCGACTGTCGGTTCGCCAGAAGGCCAGGTAGGCTTCGACCAGCGGACGCAGGACTTTGAGGTAAGGGTCGTCCTTCAGATCGGGCAGGTTCATGGGAAGAGAGTAGTCCGCATTAGAACAACTGGTCAAGAGGTTGGGATGGGAGGCCAGGCCGTCCTCCTGCTCGCGGAACGCTGGTGAAGGGCATCTAGTTAGTCGCTTGCTCCCGGAGCGCGCATGCAAAGTTCATCATAAGTTTCAAATTATGGGCGGTGCTCGCTCGACAGCCGCAGTCGGACTAACCTAGCTGCCCTCCCTGATGAAATGAACGTGTAAGCTTGGAGGGAGCTTTTATGTTTGTTCGACGCGCGCACTGGAGGATCAGCCAGGCCGCCCTGAGAAGAAACGCGGGGACAAATAGGGGAAAACCGTCCTGTTCATTCGGATCTTTCGTTATCTATAACAGTGGAGGAACATCGATGTGTGAGATGGCAGGTTTTCCCGGTGTCCAACGTGAGGCTGAACCGTTGACCTGGCGAACACGCTCTCCCTATGATGCTCACCCCATGGTCCCTCGAACGCAATCCGGGCAGGCAAACCTGACGGCGATCCTTGTTCTCATCGGGATCGTGGTCTCGTCGGTCTGGGTGTGGAAACGCTTGTCGCTCGGGACTCAGGAGTATGTTGTCGATCGGGCCGTTCCGCTGGCGCTGGCCGGCCTTGTGATTGGTGCGGGGTTGTTCGCAGTCGTCCGCAAGATTCGCCGGAGCCGTGCCCGAGGGAAGGCTCGTATTCGGTTGATGGAAACATTCGAGCGGGAAACTCTGCCGGACAAGAAACTGGACCTCGCCTTTCAGTTGATCGAGGTCAATGAGTATCGCCTGAGGGGCCTTGAGGCCCTCGCGCCGGCCCTCAGGGATGTCCTGGTGAGCACACTGCAGCGAGCGGTGGGAGATAAACAGCACCGGATTCGCGGCATGGCTGCAAGTCATCTCGGAGTATTGCAGGACATGACCGTTGTGCCACTGCTCATGAAGGCACTCGAAGACGACCATGCCTACGTGCGCTCCTGTGCGGCCTTAGGACTTGGAAGGTTGCGAGCGCTCGACGCGAAGGAGCGATTAACGACGATGATGAAAGAAGATTGGGATCAAACGGTGCGGAGTCGGGCACGAGAGGCGTTGGAGCGGCTGAAAGGATAAGTGCTATCGGGCTCTCGTCCCTTCGTGGGTCCATTCAAGCAAGACGATCTCTGGCCGGCAATTCAAGCGGAGCGGAAGAAAGGACCAACCGAGGCCGCGATTAACGTAAATGCGATGCCCTCGGGCTAGGTGCGATCCTTCGATGCGACCGTTGCATCCCGGCGGGAGCCAAAACGTCGGCACCCCAGGAAATCGCCATTGCCCTCCATGACTATGCCCGCAGAGGATGAGATCGACGTGATGATGCTCTTCCAGCTGCTCAAGGATGTTGGGGGCATGGGCAAGGAGCAACGTGTAGCGGTTCTCGGTCCGAGGGGGAAGGCAATCAAGATCAGCTCGGTGGAGTGATGGATCGTCGACACCCACTATGGCCAGCTCGCCTTTATCAGTTGGAATGAATACGGTTTGGTTGATCAAGAGCGTAATTTTGTGTCGATCGGCGAGTTCCGTGTAGTAATCCGTGGGCACGCCGCTGTAATGGTCATGGTTCCCCAAGGTCATAAACACCGGCGCGATTGTGCGCAGCTGCGAGAGAAACCGGAAGAGGTCTGGCAATCCTTCCGGCACATTGAGGAGGTCGCCGGTAATGAAGATCCAGTGGGGACGCAGATCCCGGATCATCGTGATGATCCTGTCGTGACGAGGAAGGTAATGGTCGAGATGCAAATCGGTCAGGTGCACGGCTCGGTACCCTGCTAGCGAGCTGTGCTGGTCACCGAGGTAGGAAATGTCGTGGTCGGATAAGCCAACTTCCCAGCCAGGCATAAGGCTAAAAAACCGGTAGAACGGTTCACTCATCCAGTGGCCGATCATTGCGCGGGCGCGATCCGGCCATGACATCCTGCGGCGGCTCATTTCATGACTCGATCCAATTCGGCTCGATCGACGGGGGTCACGCGATACCCGCGTTCATAGAGGTGGCCCATGCTGTTCATCAAACTGTCGAGGTTGCGAGCCCGATACAAGTTGTCGAATCGACTGGTCAGCGCTTCGGCATGTACAGTGGGGGAATGAGCGGCATCATATGGAAGCGTGAGCACGTGAAACAAATCTTGCAACTCGCCGGCGCTGTAGAGGCCGTCGTCATCGCGGTCGCCGACCAGCGCGAATTCGTAGAACGTGAGACTCAGGGACAGGAAGGTCTGAGTTTTGGCGAAGTCTTCGCGCACCTCAGCCATTCCACCAGGGTACTGCCGGTGACATTCGTCTTCGGTCAGGGTTGAGCTCGCTGATTTCCGGCCAATGCGTTGGACAGGCGGTGACGGTGCAGGTTTCTTTTCCTGCCTATAAAACCACTTGGTACACCTGCTGGCTCGGGAGAAGGCCTGTTTGTCATGTTCAATTTGCTGTTGGATATGGTGAATAAATTGCGGAAAGACGTTGCCGCTGCCGGAGATTGCTTCGGGAGCGCGAATGGCAAGGCTGCCTCCAATGAACACGAGCGCAATAGCGCAGGTCCTGACTCGGTTGGAGCGGCCAGCGCTTTTTACCATGGACGGGAGTTGAGGCAACATGGGCAAAGTATACCATGCTGGTGCCGCTATCCTTAGTGTGGCCGATGTCTCTTTCCGAGCAGGACCAGGCCTATAGATAAAGGCAAGGAAGCCAGCGGTGCACCCTTTTCTCACGGCTTCGATTCCAGGAGTCGGTGGGCGGATCAGGACCACGCCTGAGGACTTTCAAGTGGTCGAACGCCCCCTCTACATGCCCTGCGGAACGGGAGAGCATCTGTATGTGCGAGTAACAAAACGGGGTCTCTCGACGCCGGAGCTGGTGCAACGGTTTTCTTTGACATTGGGCCTCAAGCCATCGGCAATCGGCGTGGCAGGGCTCAAGGATGCGCGGGCTGTGAGCACCCAGATGGTCTCGCTTCGTGGAGTCGAAGCCGATCGGCTCACACGGATGGCGATCGATGATCGAGTGTTGGCAATCGAGGTGCTAGGCCAACATCGCAATCGGCTACGGAACGGCCACCATGCCGGTAACACCTTCCGCCTCGTGATCCGAGACATCGCTACACACGCAGATGAGACGATTCCGCTCATGGTGGAGACACTGCTCCGTCGCGGAGTGCCCAATTATTTTGGGCCGCAACGACAGGGACGGGATGGTGATAACTATCGGACGGGAGCCGCATTACTCATCGACAAGGCTCGCCGGGATAAGTTGAGCCGAGCCAAGCGCATGTGGTACCTCAGTTGCTATCAATCCTATCTGTTCAATCGAATGCTCGCCAGGAGGATCGAGCGACTTGACCGGATCATGACCGGGGATTGGGCGATGAAGGCCGATAACGGCGCTTGTTTTCTCGTGGATGATGCCGACCGAGAACAGCCGCGGGCCGATCGATTCGAAATCAGTCCAACCGGCATCTTGTTCGGCTCGCGTGTTTCCTGGGCAGTGGGCGAACCGGGCGAGATCGAGCAGGTTGTATTGGCCGAAGAAGGCACGACCCGGGAACAACTCGTACAGGCCGCGAAGGAGTGTGGATTTCGCGGCGAACGTCGCTCGCTCCGGATCCGACTTCTGGAACTGGAATGGGCTCTCGCAGGATCAGCGCTCACTCTTTCGTTCACCCTCCCCCCTGGTGCCTATGCCACGAGTGTCTTGCGAGAGCTCATGAAATCGCCTGAGATGTCAGGCAGTTCGCCCCGCTGATGTCCCCGCAACACTCGTCGAATTATCACCGTCCGTCTCCTCGACCTGTCTATGCAGCGGGGTGGTAGAATTTCAGCAGATCCGTCAACCTGAGGTTCTCACCATGACCTCCCACCAGGAAACCGTCATTTTGCGCGGCCACATCATCGATTCATTGATTTTGGCCAAGGTGTTGGACACGATCCTGATGATGGGCGGGATGTTTGATCTTGAGGAAGTCCAGATCGGTAAAACGCGCGAAGAGTCGTCTCGGGCCAGAATCGTCGTGCGCGCCGGATCCGTCCAATTACTGAATGACATCCTGCACCAGATTCAGCCCCATGGGGCCTCGGTGGAACGCGAGGCCGATTGCCGACTCCAACCGGCTCCGGCGGATGGCATTTTCCCTGAGGATTTTTATGCGACCACCCATTTACCGACGCAGGTACGGTTACGAGGACAATGGGCGGATGTCGACGGGACTGAAATGGATCTCGGCGTTTCTGTCGATCTAGAGAAGGCGACCGCCCGTACCGTGCCCATGGGAGCGGTGAAACGGGGTCAACTGATCGTCACGGGCCGTGTGGGCATCCGCGTGATGCCGCTGCAACGGCCGCGTGATCGCGACGTATTTGGCTTTATGGAGTCGCAGGTGTCAGCCGAGCGTCCGCATCGCCACGTGATACACGATATCGCCAAACGTATGACCTCCATGCGCGAACGATTTCGGCAGGGGCAACCGGGCTCTAAGGTTTTGCTGGCAGGAGGACCGGCCATTATCCATGCTGGTGGGCGCGATACGCTGACGTGGCTCATCGACGAGGGATTCATCCATGTCCTATTCTGTGGGAATGCTTTGCCCGCCCATGACATGGAGGTTGAACTGTACGGCACGTCTCTGGGCTACGGGCACCAGGCCGGACGGGTTGTCCCGCATGGACATGAGCACCATCTGCGAACGATCAACCGAATCCGAGCGATCGGGAGTATCAAGGCTGCTGTGGAGTCCGGCGTGATCAAGGGCGGGATCATGGCGGCTTGCATCAACAACCATGTCCAGGTTGTCATGGCTGGGACAATCCGCGATGACGGTCCGTTACCGGAAGTGATTACTGATTCAGTCATCGCCCAGGATGCCATGCGGGCGGCGATCCCCGGAGTTGGATTGGCCTTGCTTGTAGCCTCCACGCTGCATGCTGTAGCGACCGGAAATCTGTTGCCGGCCACGATTCCCTCCGTATGTGTCGATGTGAATCCGGCTGTGCCGACGAAACTTGCCGATCGCGGAAGCTTCCAGGCCGTTGGATTGGTGATGGATGCCGCCTCGTTCCTGCGCGAGCTGGCCCGCGAATTAGGGTGGACATCATGAGTCGTCTGTTGGTGTGCCCGCCTGACTATTTCGGCGTCGAGTACGAGATCAATCACTGGATGCGCCGGTCGAATGCGGTGAATCGGGACGAGGCTATTCGCCAGTGGCACGGTCTGATGCAAGTGCTCGAACACGACGTGGGTGCGGTGCTGGAACGCATGAAACCGGTGCCCGGACTACCCGATCTGGTCTTCACGGCGAATGCCGGGATCGCGGTCGGACGTCGTGCCGTGCCCAGTCGCTTTCGTTTTGTCGAACGGCAACCAGAAGAAGCGTACTTCGAGGATTGGTTTCGCTCACACGGATTCGAGGTGTTGTCGTTGGAGAAGGAGTTGTTCTTCGAAGGAGCCGGCGATCTGCTCGGCTTCCCCGAGGGATGGTTTGGCGGGTACCGTCAACGGTCGGACATCCGTGCGTTCCCGGTCCTCAGCGAGTGGTTCGGTCGAGAGATCGTGCCAGTCGAGCTCGTGGACAGCCGGTTTTATCATCTCGACACATGCTTTTGTCCGTTGAGTGGCGGAGAGCTCCTCTACTTCCCCCCTGCCTTTGATCGTTACGGACAGGCGGCGATCGCGGAGCGAATTGCGCCGCACCAACGACTCGTCGTATCTGAAGAAGACGCGCTCGAATTCGCCTGTAACGCAGTCTGCATCGGAAAACACGTGGTTCTCCCCGCAGGATGCCTCGGTACCGAGAGGCTTCTTGAGGAGCGAGGCTATCGACCCCACCCAGTACCCTTGAGCGAGTTCATGAAATCCGGCGGGTCCGCCAAGTGCCTGACGCTGGCTTTTGATTGAATCAAGACGCAGGGCGGCTACGGCCCTCCGGCCCCCCCCGAATAGACCTCTAGCTTCCTGCCGCGAGTCTCTGGCCGTCTAATTTTTTCTGAATAGAAACGACGCATAGAGGCCGGCAATGGCGATCGTCACAAGCTCGATCGTCAAGAGGAGGCGACTCACTACTGCGTCCGGGGTGGGAGGAGTGAGAATGAAATACATGCCGAGAAAGTTCGGGGGCTGTGACGGAGGCGTTTCCCAGGGAGGAAACAGAACCGCAAGGATGAGCACCCCGACCATCACGTAGAGAATCTGAAGATTGAGAGCCTCCGGTGTGGGATCCCCTTGTGTCGGAGAGGTCGGCGGAACACGGTCGAATTGACGTCCGCAACCGATACAATAGCGATTGAGGTCTGCCTGCTGTCGCTGGCAGGACGGACAGGTCTTCATAGATCGTACCCCATCTAACCCATAGGTTAGGCAGCAATCAATAGGCTACACGGAGTGACGCCGGTTTGCTAGTCGGAATGGCGGGCAAGCAAGCGATCAGAAATGATAGGCGATTGCAAGCGAGACGGTGAAAACGCTGTAGGTGGCTCGGAAGCCGAAGGGATCCGCGTTAGGATTATCATCGTTCGAGCTGTATCCGATTCGCGCGAGATTGTACTTGCCTTCCGAAGAGAGAGACCAATGCCTCGTAATGTAATATCGGAGTCCTGCCTCCGCGTTTAAGCCGATGGCGGTTCCTGATTGCCCTGGTGGTGCGGTCGGCCCATTCAAGCTCGCGAAGAACACCCCCGGGCCGACACCGACATAGGGCTGAAGGCGGTACCCCGGATAACGTACAAGCAGCGTCACGGGTGCCCACATAATCACGCGCTGGTGGAGACCTGCCAAGACAGGAGAGGTGACCGGGGGTCCTCCAGGACCGCTAAAGGTCACTGTTCCCTGTTTGACATGCGGATTCGAATAGGTGACTTCGGTTTCGACCCCGAGCCATCGAACGCGTGAGAAATAGTGTCCGAGCTTGGCACCGACCATCGGAGTGTTCTTCAAAGGTTGGTCAGAGATGTCGAGTCCTCCGAAACCATCTTGCGTCACCTTTCCATTACTCAAACTCTGGGGAAAGGCATAACCAGCCTGTGCGGCGAAGTACGATTCCGCCTGTGCTTTCGTCAAGACGAGGGTATTTTGCGCGAAGAAGAACAAGAGAAGAAGCCCTGATACAAGCAACGCCATGCCGGTGCGAACGAGATTCATGCAGACCCTCTAAGTTCCAGGATCACCGCAGTCTCACCCATCCTATAGGCCGACCGATCGAAGGCGAAGAGAAATGTGAGATCATGCTGCTCTGGAGCAAGCCATGTGCCACCAGAGATCCGTCAATAACCCCATATGTGGGATTGTTTATGAGGGACGCCAAGCCCGACTGTAGGCTGCTCGGTGCACTGGTGGCCAAGCCTGTTCGTTGACAGGGGAAAACCAGCTTCCTATAATCCGCGCGGCCAGCACCGGTTCGGAGAATCCCCGCGGTCAAGCCACTACACGCCAATTAGGGTCTTCTTCTCATCATGCCAACTATGAGTCACATCGGAGTCATTGGTGCCGGAGCCTGGGGGACGACACTAGCGAGGCATTTAGCTGAGAAAGGCGTGTCCGTTCAACTCTGGGCTTACGAGCGAGAAGTCGTTGATTCGATCAACACCGTGCACGAGAACACTCGGTTCTTGCCGGGGGTCACGCTGCCGCCGACGCTGATGGTGACCAATTCATTAGCACAGGCGACGGAAGGATGTGAGAGTATCGTGTTCGCAGTTCCGTCGCATGTCGCTCGGGCAGTCCTCCAACAATTGGCGCCAGTTCTTCCCGATGGGGCTGCCATTATCAGCGCCACCAAAGGGGTCGAAGAAGATACCTTAAAGCTGATCACGCAAGTCATGGAAGATGTGCTTCCGCACTCGTCCCATCAGTCGCTAATGGTGTTGTCCGGGCCGACCTTTGCGGCGGAAGTCAGCCAGGGGCAACCTGCGGCGCTGTGCCTGGCGGGGAAGAGCACCACCGTCCTGAACCGATTCCAGTCGGTTTTGATGTCGCCGAGGTTGCGCGTTTATGTCGACCACGACGTGGTAGGAGTCCAATTGGGAGGCGCACTGAAGAACGTGATGGCGCTCGCGGCCGGGATCGTCGACGGGCTTGGGCTCGGCCACAACACGAGAGCGGCACTGATCACCAGAGGCCTAGCGGAAATGGTCCGTATCGGTACCGCCATGGGGGCCGATCCGCGCACCTTCTACGGGTTGTCAGGCGTTGGCGATCTTGTGCTGACCTGTACAGGGGCGTTGAGCCGAAATCATATGGTTGGAGTGCGATTGGGGCAAGGGGAGCGGTTGGAGGCCATCCTCAGCGGGATGCACGCGGTGGCCGAAGGGGTGCGGACCGCCAAAGCGGCACTGGGGCTCGCGCGTCGGCATCGAGTGGAAATGCCGATTGTGCAGGAGATCAATTCCGTCTTGTTCGAGGGGAAATCCTGCCGTCGGGCTGTGACTGACTTGATGGAACGGCAAGCCAAGGCGGAAAAGGGAGCGTCATGAATCCGACGAGGCTCCGGCGGCTGCTCGCCAAAGTTCGGAGCGGGACGCTCTCGATCGAGGCGGCGCTGAAGCAGCTCCGCACTCTGCCTTATGAAGATCTGGGGTTCGCCTCGCTTGATCACCATCGATCCTTGCGACAGGGGTTCCCGGAAGTAATTTTTTGTGAGGGAAAGACCGATTCGCAGATTCGAGCGATCGCACGATCCCTCTTGAGTCATCATCGTCCGTTCTTGGCCACCCGTGCGTCGCAGGAGGTGGCGAAAATCATTAGGCGGCTCGATCGCCGAGCAGTGTATCATGAGGCGGCGCGGATCGTGGCCATTCGCAAACCAAAACAGATTCCGTTCGGCCATGTGCTCGTCATCACGGCCGGCACGTCCGATATTGCAGTTGCGGAGGAGGCGAAGGTCACCGCTGAGGTGATGGGGAGCCATGTCGAAACTCTCTACGATGTGGGAGTGGCGGGGATTCATCGCCTATTGGAGCGGCAGCACCGATTGATTGAAGCAAAGGTTGCGGTTGTTGTCGCAGGAATGGACGGGGTGTTGCCGAGCGTCGTTGGAGGGCTGGTGGACTATCCGGTCATCGCAGTGCCAACGAGCCGAGGCTACGGGGCAAGCTTCGGCGGGTTGGCAGCTTTGTTAACGATGTTGAATTCCTGCGCAGCCGGTATCGGTGTGATGAACATCGATAATGGTTTCGGGGCTGGGTGCCTCGCCCATCGGATTAACAGCTTGGGCACAAGGATGGGAGCCAAATACTAGGAGGGAAGGTAATTTTCTTTAGTCGCTCGCCTTCGAATCGCTTATTTCACCTCTAACGTGCCTCGTTTCGGCCAGGAGACCATCATTGTCCGAGGTCCCTTCTCACCATTCACCAGCAACTTCGCCCGGACTTCAAAGGTATAAGTGCCCACTACGGCCGTTTGTTTCTTGTGATCGAGCCCGTCCCATGTCAGCACGAGCGAGATGCTGGGGGGATCGGCTCCTTCCATCGTAGTATGGGGCTCCACCGATTTTCGAGTGGTGAGAAATCGAAGCGACGTTTTCGAGGGAGAGGTAACAAGGGACGAGACTTCCAGGATCGTTGCACCGTTTAATTCTTTGGGCAGCTGGACCAACGTCGAAAATTCCAACGGCCCGCTGGTGACCGTATAAGGATTCGGCATGACTTTGAGTTCGAGGATTTTCAATTCCGGCTCGGGACGAGGGGCTCGGGGTTTGGATCTCGCGTCCACCTCAGGGGCCGTCCAGAGCACACCTATGACACAAAACAGGAGCCAAAGTCCGCGCCATACCCGAGAGCGAGTGCACGATCGGTGGAACAAGAAGGCCCTGCACCAAGTGTTCATAACAGGGATGAGAAAGACATCTCCGACAGCCCAGGCCGCAGAGGGGATAACACAGCGCCACGAGGCTGTCAATGTTCGTACCGCGCCGATTGCCGTTCCCTGGCACCTTGGGTAAGATGGCGCCGCACCATTGCTGGTGAATGGTTGAGAGGATTGATTGTGGGAGCACATCTTCATTTCGACTGTTTTTCTGGTGTAAGCGGGGATATGGTCCTTGGGGCCCTTGTCGATCTAGGGGTACCGTTCTCTCAATTAGTGAAGGGACTCAATGGTCT